>Ga0181412_1000192_pt1 | contig 25970 bp, 25 predicted proteins | sample 35SPOviralmetaG_FD_130113 | JGI IMG/M metagenome (GOLD analysis project Ga0181412, IMG submission 130113) | Marine viral communities from the oligotrophic San Pedro Time Series (SPOT) site, San Pedro Channel, CA, USA - 35 SPOT_SRF_2012-08-15 | ecosystem: Environmental > Aquatic > Marine > Strait... | reverse complement strand
GAAGATAAAGTTCTCGATCATTTTGGTTTCACATTAGATGACAGTAGTCAAGGGAAGAAGAACCAAGCATTTTTTGATAAAGTTAACGAAGAATCTGTTGTTACAGATGGGGTGATGCCGGAAAGAGCAAAACCCGGAGATTCTGAACTGATCTACTCATTAGGAGGATCTGGGAGAGACCGAGAAAGAGCTGGAGAAATAGACGACGAAATAGGGGATAACAAGAGAAGAAGCGAATTCCTAGATGATCAAATAGGTAAATTAGGCGATCAATTCGGGAAAAAGATCGTTGATGACTTGCGAAGATCCGCAGAACAGGCTCGGAGGATGGCTGATGGCTTGAATGCGGCGGGTGAAGCAACTTCTGGATTAGTAGATGTCGCTGCCAAGGTGAACGAGTTAAGGAAACAGGCTGAAGCAATAATTGAAGCAGATAAGGCAAGAATAAAAGAATTAGGTGGACAAATTAAATCTCAACAATTCCAAATTGATGATCTGGGTGGTCAGCTCGCTAACATGATGGGTGGTCCTCCTGCTCCCGCACCTACTCCCGTACCACTTGAAGGCAGCGATTAATTTAAAAATATTTATATGAGTTTAATTGTTAACAATGTTATTAATGCTTCATCTACAATAAGTTATTCTTATCTTAGTGAGTCTGAGATTTTTGGATATCTTATTACGTTAACATACAATATCAAAGTAGAAGATATTAACTTCGACAATGATGATGGTGTTCTTTTGTCTGGTCGGTCTGCACTAAGAGCTGCATATAAAAGAAAAAACATAACAGCTAGAATTGCAGGAGATGAAATCCTACATGGGTTAATTGTTTCAATGTCTTTCCCGGAAGGGTCTCTCAACGCTGAAGAGACTGTAAATTTGGTAATTGAGGAGAGGCGTAGATTAGATGATTATAGTTCTACAAATTTTGCGAAGTATATTCCTAGCCCACATTTACTTTCCAACTTCGAAGAAAACTATAGTTTTAGTAGATCTGATTCGGGATATTCGTATACAAGAGATATATCAATACAATACGCTCAAGATGCTGGGTCTGAATTTTTAAATAATGCAAAGTCTTTTCTGACAACTTATTATTATGAAAATAGGCCATCAATTGGGTATTATGAAGATGGAATTTCTGAAAATGCTAAATTTAATAAGAACTTTAATGGAACCCTTAATCAGTCTCTTGATTTAATTAATTTAAAAGTTGATTTAAACGAAAACTTCTCTTCTTCTTTTATTGATCAGGCTTCTGGGGTATCTAAACTGATTACAACTAGTGAGTCTGTAGATGAAAGAGGTTACTTATCTAAAACTCTCAATATATCTTTAACTTCTTTAAGGTTAGATTCTTCCAACATTCTGCAACAAGCTATTGGCTCAGTTATAGATGAAACGATAACCACAGAAAAGTCTAATGGATTTGGTGAACCTTCAGTGATTCAAAAGGGGGTATCTAAGGATAGTAGATCAGCACAAGTCACAATAACTTTTTCTACAGATCCAAAAGTGTCCATAGATAACTCTGTGTATTATAGTTGCCAGCAAGTTAAAGAAGGTAGTTTCTTAAATTACGCTCTGAATGTAGTCTATAAGTCAATCGGGAAAAGCGAAATAGAAAGGTATAAAAAAGCCTATGAAACATGGAAGTCTTCAAAGGGCGACAATGAATCTAAAGTGACAGGTTTATTTTCTGAAGCTACAGCTATTTATGAAAAGTCGAGATCTTGTAATATCCAAAAGTCTAAAGGTACAATTACGGAGACTATAAATTATACAACTGAAGAAGCATATGATTCTAATGCTTTACCAAACGGGATTTTAAAATATAAAATACAAGTATCTAAACAAGAAAAAATACCAAGAACACAAGCTGTTGTAGACTTGATTAATCTCAGACAAAAGTTAATTACATCAAACCTCAATGCCCTTGGGAGTGCCACTGTTACTTTAACATCTGTAGCTTCTCCAGAGTACGGAATGTTCCACGGGAAAGATTTTCTAAATGGTAAGACTAGTGAAATGAATGCAGCTTTAGAAGAAGCTAATTTTTATGGAACAAGCGATCAAATTTCTATAGATTTAGCTAATGGGAGCACAACCCGTGTAATAAACTATATAATCGCTTAACATGGCTATTTCTATAACATATGGGAGTTACAGCTTCCCCGATCCAATACCGTTGGTAGCAGAGGAGGATCAAGCCATTTCTGTTGCGGGTAATTACGATCATAGCACAATAACCGTTAATTTAGTTGGATATTTTACAGGATCTGATTTATCTGAATTAGACTTGCAAAAAATGCAAATGATAAGCGGGTTTTTAAATGAATATCAAGACTTAACAATTACAGTCAATAACGAAGAAAAGGTTTGCCCCAAATCCTCTGTGAAATCAATTTCATTTAATGAGAGTGACTTAACTACTTTATTACCATATAGTTTATCCTTAACTTATTATAGTGGAGAAACATTTTCAAATTATTTTAAAATTGCAGATCCACAAAATAATTGGGAATATAAGGAGCAAGAAAATAATACTGTATTAGCCACTCATACTGTCTCTGCAAGAGGATTAAAGGTGGATGGTGGAACTGAATTAGATAACGCTAGGTTTTTTGTTACTGGGGAGTTAGAGGAAGGCTTTTCCGATCTAGCGATATTTAATAGCCCGGATGGAGACGCATACCTGCAATCTAGAGTGGAGAACATAGACAATAAAAGTAATGTTTATGGAGTGACGGAGACTTACTTATACTCCACTTCTCAAGATCCAATCTTTGAAGATATCAGCGGGGTTGTGGGGGTTCAAACCTCTATATCTTACGGTCTTACCGAAGGACTGTCAGTTTCTATACAGGGATCTGTAAAAGGGAATATAGATGCAAATACTGGAACACAGGAGGGGTTACTGTCCACTGGTGATTTCACGTTAGAAAACGCTACCGAGGTCGCACTTAACGCTATTGTAAGCTCTTACTCTGATTATGAATCAGGAGTGTATAGTTTCGTTTCGGACGGACCTACGTCCTTCCAGTATGATTTAGACACTGGCTCTAACACTTTAGGGTTTTCATTCCAATTTTCTGATCCAGAGAATTTGGACATTATTAATGGTAATGTTGTGCATACTTATGCTACATCAATAAGCATTTCAAAAGATGCGCCTGTTGCATCAATTGGGGTGCAAGGGCAATTAAGGTATAGAGGTGCGGAATTTATCTCTGACACAGGAGAATTTGAAGATAGTGCTAGGTTCCAAGCTATTGAGTCAGCTTTTTCAGAAGTTAATCCAGAGTTGATTGCTTACGAAGCAATGGATGATTTTACGGGAATTGCTACGGGATATCAATTTAAATCTTCTTACATAAACACTGGAGAGATTAATTTTTCAATAAACAAAGATCCTGTAGAAAACATTTTGAATTACTCTTATAATTATAATAATTCAATTGATCTATCGAATGGAGATTTAAAAAATTTCTCCATAAGCATTGTGGACAAAAAACCAATACAGTTATCACAAGTACAAGAAACCATTAGCGGTTTTTCTGCTCAAACAGTAATATCCAGAACTCTCGGCAAATACTCTGTGAGTGCTAATTCAACCGATGATTCTAGTAAATTGAATGATTTAAAAAACTTAACTCAAGATTATGTGAGTGGTTTATACAATATAAGTGAGTCTTATCAAACTGGTAGTAATCAAATTTCTTATAATTTATCTAAATATTATTAATGAGTGAGCAAGGTTTAAATTTTCAACTCAAGGAAAGTTTTGGTGATAACCAAAGACTTTCTGCTTTTTTTGATTTTACAAATTTTTCTCCTTCTTCAACTTCAGCAGCAGGGAGTGTCTCTAATGAATTTACTGGGTTCTTAAGTAACTCCTCTATTAGCAATGATCCTTCATTACACAAGTGTTTCGCTCTGGGTGCAACTGCATCACTTTCTAGCGCTGCTGAAACAAAAATAGACCATATTATTGATAGTTCTGAATGTAATCTTACTTCTGGAAACTTTTTGATTCCTTTGGATGGATTAAATTTAAACAATATATCGACTATAGTAGATTTTAATTTTTGTGAAAGTGTTAGCGGTGGAGTTTTAGTTGGAGCATATGGATTAGGAGAAGTCACTAGACAAGGTGAAAATTACGTAACATCATCTGGCTTTAATGTCGGAGTGACTGATCGTGGTCATTTATTTTTACAATATTTAAATAGAGAAGACGAAGAAACAATAAAAGTTCTTTATGATGCAGAGTTATCAAAAAGAAACATCATAGGTATTTCTGCAAATAAAACCAAATTATCATTAAGTTATTTTGATTACTTTAATGATTTAGTCAAAACACTTGAGGTTCCAGTTCACGAAAATTCAATTTCTTTTACAGGAGATTTACTATTAGGTGGAACAAATGAATTTTATCAAAACGATGAATTCTCAGGCAATCTAAACAGTTTTACGATTCTTTCTGGAGCTTATGACCCTTTAACTCTGAAAGATATAGGAGAAGCGTCTCTTAGTGAATATACCTTTAATGCAGAACAAGTAAACTCTTATTCTAGAGTGACTGGATACTCGAATTCCATAGTTTATAAAACGGGCGTTACTGGTTATGAATATGAGGTTACAGGCACTCTAACCATAAATACGGGTAGAGAAACATTTCAGATGTCAACATCACCTACCAGTAGTGCAGCTCGTCAAGAAGGAGAAAAATACTTTAAATACTATACTTTTAATAATGGAAGTACTACAAGCCAGTATAAAGAAGAGTTAGGGGCATTAGTTGATGGTTCGGGATACCTATATTATCCTACGGGAGAAGATGCTTATGATACATTAGGCTTAAATGATGTGTCCTCATCTATACAAACTTATGCAGAAACTTTGACTACTGGTAATCGTGGTAGTAATATCTCCATTAATTTATATGGCAAAACACCAGTTTATGGGACTCTAGATGAAGTCAGTGGGGTAGTTGATACTCCAATAATCCAGACTTGGCAAAAAGTTACACCAGCAACCTCTGGCGTTTCTTTTGAGGAAGATGGGAGAGATTTATTTAAAGATTATATTTACTACATGGGAGGTAGGTCATGAATTTTAATTACGTTTTAACAACGGGAGACGGCTCTGCTACAGGGAATTTTCTTAACTTTTTAGAGAAAAACAGGAAGTCTCATATTGTTGAGTATGAATCGTACCTTAGACCCGAATATCCTTTTGTTGTAAATCAAGATGGGTCGCTAAAATTTGAAGCTTCTGCTCTTGATTTAAATGTAGTTACAGGCGACCATAGTTCTTTACTAAGTTTTAATTCCCAAACTCTTTTGGAAGGTGGAGAGGAGGTGACCGTAGAAGGTGGACAGTCATACTATAACTTAGCAAGTGGCGAATATTTCGTGGACACTATTAGTGGGCAAAATGTTTTTCATTTTGTTCCAGAATTGGATGTTTCTAACGAAGATATCGTAAATTATGATAAAAGAGATTTTGCTACTGGGATTTTAATTTACTCGACTACTAATCCTTTAGATCATGGTGCTCTTAGAGTTAAAGTCCACTCTGCTTATTCTAATGCTGCAACAGAACAAGATTTCTGGACAAATTATGATGTTTTTTTAAACGGACAAAAATTAAAATATACTGAGGACTCAATCGCGGAATTCACTGGTGTTGAAGTCCCAGCCTACGGAACTACAGGTAATTTATTCGCTATACCAAAAAAAGATAGGATAAATGAAGTGTATTCTGATGGACCTGATTTATTTGGATCTGGTTTTATTGAGGGGCATTGCGATCTTTACTTAAATGGAATGGAGCAGATTTCAGACGATATTTTAGAATTAAATACAGGTGTCCATGAAATGATACAAACAGGAATTCAAGTATTTATTAATACTAGGGTTATACTAGAAGAAGATATTTATAACTTATAATTTATAATGGCTATTGGATGCAACGAAACAATCACCTCTTTAGATATTAATTTCTCTAATAATGGAGGACATACTGCGACTGTTACTTCGGTAAAAGGCGCTAAAGATTTAGTAACAGATACTCAGGAGAATTTGGGATCTTTGATTGGGGTAGGGGGAGGCGTAACAACGTTTACAAATGAAAGATTACAGAATATTCTTGGTAATTTTACTGAAGTGTCTAGAACCGTATCTCAAGACGCAAGGCACACTGCAATATCGAGGTCATACGAAGATACTACGAACTTGTTGCTAAAATCTCACGCTGTAATTGTTCGGGGTAGAGATTTTGATCCTAAATATAGAGGTGGTCAAGGAGGAGGCGTATTTTTCCAACCCAATAATTTTAACGTAAATCTTGGTAATAGTGATTCTTCTGGTGGCTGTGTCTCAAGAGAAAATATACCAGTTAACTTGCCAAAAAGACCAATTTTTGGGAGTGGGAGCCGTAATGCAAGGGCTTCAGCTAATCAAACAAGTGATAGAATAACCATCCCTTATTTTGGAGAAGTGGTTGGCTCTCCCGTTTCAGCGAATCTTAAGTTTGGTTATAATGCGCCTACTAAAAGTGGTGCTTTAATATATGCTGGGAATATATATAATGAAGAAAGCTCTATTGCTTTTGACGGAGATAAAGTTTCTCTAGTTTATCAGAACGGGCAGTTAAAAGAAAAGTTAAGCTTCAACTCTGATAAAGTTGGTCATTTTTACAAATCGCAACCAGATTTTGCTAATTATAATTTAAAATATGGTTATACCCTAAGAGAAGTTCAAACAATTTTCGGGTTAGTTGGGATAAGTGTTATTGGATTACCTAGTTCAGAATCTGTATTAATAACTGAATCTGGAAGTTTAGATAGTATTATTTCTTCCATAGCTTCTAAATTTGGGTATTATTGGTATGCAGATCCATTTTCAGCTGGGCGAATTATTATGGTTGATTCTGCCAACAGCGCTCAGTTTCAAGTTACCAACCCTTTAACACAAGATGGTTCTTTAAAATCCAAGTATGTTAGTGGATCTATTAGTACTGATTTCAAAACTCCAAAAATTGTTGATGTATATGCTTCAACTATTGAGCGTAACGAGACTACTTTCGAGATACCAGATAGAGACAGATTAACAAGATTTCATAAATGGAAGCCTATAGAATTCATAAAAAGATTAGATTTTAATCATGAAATATTGCAATATTTTTATATTCTTTATGCTTCTAATAAATTTCAATCATCCCAATTGTTCTCTATTTATGCGTATATAGCTACAATAACGCATGATCTAAAGTGGGGTGACGATTGGCCAGATTATACTAAACTCTCAAAAGAGGGCGATTGGGATACTTATGAGAAGATTTTCAGGGATACAGGACAAGCAGACAAGCACATGAGGTGTGGCAAATTTGACCTTTTAAACGCACATCTAATACCTCTTTTCGACAAAACTGCTACAATAAAGGAAAAGTTCGAAGATATTTTTAACAATGATGCTTTTGATAAGTTAAAAGTTTATTTTGATGCCATAACTTGTGGTTTGTATATTTCCAATAAATTTGGTCGCTGGAAAGCAACGAGAATGGCGTTTAAAAACTCTCCTTTAAGTATAGAAGGGCCATTTGAGCTAAAGCAAAAATTATCTGAAACAGATGGAATTGAGAATCTTAGGACGGCTTTCAAGAGAAACGGGGAAGATCCTGAAGCACTAAAAATCGGAGGTTTTTGGGATGATGGTAAACAAGACGCAGTTGGAGGTGGTGATTTTGTATTTTTTGGCTTTAATAGCAAAAACAACAAAAGTACTCTGGATCTAGAGGCCACAGATCTAAAATGGAAAGAGATTTGCGATGAACAGGCTTTTTTCCCTCCAGCTAAAGCTGGAGAAGGACTTATTCATCCGAAGAGTGAGAGGCAGTTTGTGGCCGTTAGTCCTGCATTTGTCACTAAAATAAAAGAAATGATGGAGAAATCAAAGAAGTTATTTAACGACCTTGTGACTGAAGAGCATACTATGAAGGCTACTTACAACAGGGGAAAAAGACCTGTTAGCGTACCAGAAACAGAGGACGAAAAAAAGAAACAAGAAAGGGCCGCAAAAAGGAGAGATGCTCTTGATGAGCGAGCACAAAAGCTAGATGAACTTAGCGAAAGGTTTGATTTAAGAAAATACTCAATCGAAAGAAATGGCGCTAATGGCTCCCCATTACATCCAGCTCAACTAAATATAAGTAACTTAAACTTATCTAATGTGAAGAGTCTGAAAAAATCAGGAATTTCTGCGAGTATTTCTAATCAACCACCATTGCAAAGTTCTTCAAGGACTATAGTCGGATTATCTTTGCCAACTAGATTTTCTCTACAGATGTCTGGCATTTCTTTAAAATTAGGATCGTCTGGAATCACAACTACTATTAATGAATCTGCGGTTAAAATCCTCAGACCTGACGAACAAGTTATTCTTGCTAATGACCAAGCTTCAACATCTAGGAATTTTGTAGGATTCTCCGCTGGTCAAAGGAACTTCATGGGGTTATAATTTTTTAAGTGCAGCCCTAATTTTGCGAGCTTCTTTGGCGGGAACGTCATTGAAGTCATTCCAATTTTGAGCATCCCCATTCTGATAAATTTCTTTCTTCCATAAGGATCGAAGAGTTTCTTTGAAATCGTTAAAATTTCCACCTCCACCACCATGATCTTGCCAATCTTGGAATAGTCTCGCGTTAGGGGATAGAATTTTCTCCAAAGGTTCATCGCTAGATGCTTCTACTGAAAATGAATTTACAGAATCTTTTGATTTGTCTATCTCATCAGCTCCAACAATATGAATGTTTAGAAAGTTACGGACACATCTTACAAAAGCTCTATTACAAGCAATAGTTTCTAAGAACTTTGCTGCGAAAGACCCTGTATTTTGAAGTGTAGCATTAGCAACATCTTGGTAGACAATTCGCTCCTTATTGCTTTCATAGTTGGGAGACCAAACGATTTCACAAGTAGCCACAACATAAGTGTCGCTAAGATGACTAGTTTCAAATGAAACGCCTTCAAATCCCCGGAGACGAGCTAACTCTTTAATCCCCCCCAACATAATTAAAAGTTGTTTATCATCCAATCCTTCTGGAGAGGTAGGCACATCTTTTTTGCGAGCTTCGAACCATCCTTTATTTGGATAGAGAAACTCCGACTTAATCATAGCTCTCCAATCTACAGAGCCGTCCTCGTTAAATTCATATTTCGCATTTTCTAAAAGTCCATGCTCATTACGCTTGTAAAGGTCGGGTCCGTAAATCTTTTTATCACTCATTTCAATCAGTATAAAGCATGAGTTTCTCTAAGTCAATAAAAATATCATCTAAATTTTCTTTTCCATTGGCTTCAAAAAGAGAGTGATACGCTTCCCCGTTTTTGAAAAAAATTGTGTAAGATTTTATTTTAAAGTTCTTTTTCGGGAGTGTAACTATTTTTTTTGCTTCCTCTATTTTTTTTGCTTCGTTAATTAGGGGGATCTGTATGTCAAAAAATTTATGTCTCTGTTCATTGAGGAATTCCTCTTTTGTGCAAAACAAACGTAAGGCGATGCCTTTCTTTTTTGTTCGTTCAATAAATTCTGCATCAAAGTTATCAGATAAATAATTAATGCAGTCAATGTTTCTTTGACTTAGAATTTCATCTGCCAAAGGTTTGCTTGTGACAATTGATACTTGATTATCTTTGAATAGATGAAGGGTATTTTCTTCGTTATGCAGTAAATCAAATCTAAGAACCACCTTCTTGTTAGACAATGAATATTTATTATCTGGTATGACATGAATTAAATTTTCCTTATATTTGTCGCCAATGAAAATTGTTTTTCTAGAGATTTTCTTTTTACTTAATTTTTTTAGAATAGCATTCGCTATTTCTTCTGGTTTGATCAAGTTGATTTGTTTGGGATGCTCTTTTAAGGAGTAAGATGGTTTCTTGCCGTCTCTATGGGACTCAATCATTGTATGATTCTTTTTGGCCCCCCAGACAGGACAACAAGTGGAAGCATATGTATGAGCGTAGATGGAAACAATTGGTTTATCAAACGATGACGCGATATGAACTGGCAAACTGTCTGTACCAACATGCATTAGTGCATTCTTAATAATGTAAGCAGATTGTTTGATACTGTGGGTAGCAGCAAACTTCGTAACATTTTTTATTTTTGGTTCTTTTCCAGAGCCTACCTGAATGAACTTAATATCTGGAGCTTGTTGCTTAACTAAAGAAATAACCTCTTCCCAATAATCGTATTCTTTGGATTGAACTTTATTATCATTGTGGATAGTAATATAATTCTCTTCAAGAATAGGAAAGAAATGAGGTTGGAAATACGGTTTGCCAATTTTAACCCCCAAATCCTTTGCGTAAACTTCTACTAAGTGGCTCATCTTAATCTAAATTGAGTTTTATCTTTTCCGTTATGATTATAGCTGTACGTTTTCTGTGTCATACAGTGAGGGAGAAAAGCTATATCGAAAAGACCTTTGTGGTCCCCCCTGCCTTCAAGAGCGTGTAAGTTTTCAAATGACTTTGAATAAGGAAGAACTTTATGAACGAAAGGGTTGTCATTAATAAGGTCGTAAAATTCTGGCTGGGTGACAAAAAATATTTTTTTGTCGGGGTAGAGGTTTTGTAGGTTTTCCATTAGAGAGTTTGCCATTAATACATCTCCAGCTGACCTTGGCAAGACAACAGCAATTCTGTCTTTTAGAGGAATGTCTTTTATAAAGTCTTCTATTTTTGGATTAGAGTCTTTTGACTCTTCTTCCTTTTCTTTTTTTATCCTTAATTCAACTGATTTTATAAAACTCTTTAATTTGTTTACCGTGTTTTGAACCGAAAACTCCTCTTGAACATATTTCTTGGAAGTTTCAATAAGTTTAGATTTAGACTCTGTATCCATCTCGTAAACTTGTTGTAGTCTCTCGCAAATATTATCTGGACATGTGGTAGCTTTAATAAACTGAGTGCTTGGTTCTCTATACTCATTCCAAGATAAGGGAATCCCACCTTGATGCTCATATGCGGAGTCAGTACCACAAGAGTAGTCTGTAACAAGAGTAATGAGACCAGCAGCTTTAGCTTCTTGAATTGGAAGCTCCTGACCTCCACTTGTAAATGGATGACAGTAAACATCCATCATGTTGTATATTTCATTTAACTCTTTTTCTCCCACCCCTTTACCGCTATTTTTGGTTTTTACAGATTTTTTAGAACCGCAAGAAGAGCAATCTTTGTCTTCCCCAGAATATGGTTGAATAAAGTAATCATCGCATTTATGGCACACATAAGTTGCCAAGACGCTACCGTCTTCAAGATCTTTTTCTTTTAGATATCTTGGGATATCCCATCCCATACTCTTTTCCCCCCAATCTGTATGGAGTAAAAGTTTGGCTGAAACCTTCGGATTATTTGCTTTGAATTTTTTAAATCCTTCAAGTAGATTTGGTACAGACTTTCTTAGTTGGTTTTTAAAAACAAATCCAATTACGAAGTCTTCTTGAAGACCGTGAAGTTTCCGCAGCTCTCCCCTATTATCAAGAGGTTTAAAGTGACTGTAGTCTACAGCTCCGTGAACAGTCTCTACTGTTTCATGGCCAAGCTCTTTCATTGCCTTTTCAGCGAAGCTAGCCCAAACCAACATTTGGTCACATTTTGGCTCCATTTCGACAGCCTGATCTAAAATAGGTAAGCTATCTAAGGTTGTCCAAATAATCTTTTTTGTTTTAGACCACCAAGATTTCTTTTCGTATTCCCTGAAAGCCCAAACGTCTTCAATCCCTAAAAATACATCTGGTTTTACTTTTTCTACAATTTTATCAATTGTATAAAACCCGTATTGAGCTGCTCTTTTTTTTGCTGGGTCTTTTTCTATAACACTTAGCGTATTTTGATCTGAAGGGTATGTTCCATAAGACTCCCAAGGGGTGTGAATATCTCTTCCATAAGGGACTCCATTCGCAGCTTCTATAACTTCAATGTCTGGATCATCATAAAGAGCGAGAAGAATGTTCTTCATATTCTTCCCGAAGCCCGTCACCATACGGGAATAGTTAGATTGGACTAATACTTTAATTTTAGAATGGGACATCATCATCGTCTTCATCCTCAACTACGGGCGCTTTAGGGGCAGGTTTTTTATAAGTTTTTTGTGGCTGGTCTTGTTTATAAGCCTCTGACTTAGCAGTCAGACTCTGTTTAATATACCCTTCAAGCAAAACAGCTAGGCATTCAGACTCTCCAGCTTCGATTGGCAGCTTAAAGAATTGAGAGGAATTTTTTGTAACCGTAAGACCCCAAGCTGGTGATTTAAATGTCTCTTGACCATCTTTATTTTTGATAATTCGATTCTTATCCCAAGGGGTAAACTTGATAATTGTTGTTTTTTCTTCTGTTTTATGAAAACCCAAGAATGGAATCCGAGTTTTAATTGAGGATAGGAACTCTCCAGCTTCAATGTCTGTGAGCTTAATTGTAGTGGATTTATCTGGATTCTTGGCGTTTTCCTTAAAGGAGCCTGTTTTACGTTCATCATTCCAGCCATACTGAAGAATCATGGAGACGAAAAGAACTGGATTACCATTTCTATCTTTAGTGCAATCAAAAGTGAATGCTGATCCAGTATTTTTGGCATTTGGCTTGTAAAGTGTGAATTTCATAGAAAAAGTGTATTCTTATTTAGATAATCTATTGTAGCATGGCATTTACTAAAATTCAACCACAACAATTACAATTGCCCACTTTTTTAAGTGCAAGCGGTGATCTCATTTTTACAGACAATATTACTGGATTTAATATTGATTTAAAAAGGGATTTAACAGGTGATTTCACAATTGACGGAAGTTTACTAATTGATAGTCAAAAGCTTCTTACTGCAAACTCTTCTAATTCTTCCGACGATACTGGTAAAGCTTTGGGTGGTATTTTGAATACCGCTACAGGAACAAATGTTGTGGTTAATGGGAGCACAATTAATGCTAATTCAGGAACTTTTAATACAGCCTTAAATGGTAAGAATTCTAATTTTGGGCGGAGTGGGGATCATAATACCATAGTATGTGGTAGGAGTATTTCTTTTTCGGATCAAATCACGGGATCTACGGTGATAGCGGATCAGTTAACCACCGCTCAAAGCATAACTAAGAATAATTCACTTTTGATTTCATTCGATAGTGGAGTCGAGTTCAAGACTCCTAATAGTGGTGTTGTGTTTTCTGATGATGTTGTTTTCAATGATAACGTATATTTAAATAATGAGGTTTTATTTTCTGATGATGTTGTGTTTAATGATAGCGTATCCTTTAGTGGTACTGATGTTATCTTTGATGCTGACATTAAGTTAGATTCAAGTGAAACCGCCACATTCAGTGGAGATTGTGGATTTTCAGGAAATGTTGATTTCAATACTAGTGTACAATTTAGCGGTGTAGTAACATTGACTGGTGGTGAAGCTGTATCATCAGGGTATTTAGAAAATCGGGTTGTGCGCCACGATTTCGCCATGCTTATAGAACCAAATACTACAACTGGCACAACTACTCCAGTTGAAGCTCTTGGAGGTATAACGGTAAATAACTTAGAAACTGTTTTGACTGGAGATTTATTCGCCCAAAATATAGTAACTGGACATGTATTAACTGGAACCAGTGTAGCTTATTTTGTTGTAGAGGGGTCTAATTTCACAGGAGCTATCCCTTTCCCAGCTAATTCGTATGTAGCTATTTAATCAAGATCTATTTTAATCTTGGAAGTTTCAATAGTCTTCTTTTTGTCTGAAATGTGTTTTTTGCCGACTTTCTTCTCGTAGTCTTTGAAAGCCTTTCTTTTGACTGGATCTTCTCCACCGTTAGCTTCTGCCCTTTTAGCAGATAATTCTGACGAATAATCTAAAACATCACCTACAGTTCCTTTCATCTTGCCAGTTTTCTCTACAAAACTGTTGTGATCCCAAGCGTCATCTTTAGTATCAATTGATGCATGCGGGGATGTAAATACTCTTTTCCATTTTAGACCAGACTCATCAATATAGGTGTGTTCTTCATTCATTCCTTGAATGACTTCTTTGTGTTCTCCTGTCTCTGGGTGTTTGTAGATATAAATAGCCATCTTAGTAGATTTTTTCTAGGATTTTTTCAACAGTTTTTTCGTATGTAAATTTCTGTTGAAGTTTTAGTCCTTCTGTATTTTCAGATTTAGCCATTTGGCAAGCTGTATCCATTGCAGAATTAATTTCTGATCCATTTAGAAGGTAATATTCGCCTTGGTTGAACTTAGACCCTTCTACAAAGAACATATTATCATAGCATGGTTGTTTGCCTTTCGGATCGACTAGAATTGCGTTATTATTATTGGACCAATCTTTGTGCGAGCTACAGTTACTAACTATAGACCACTTGCCAAGAGCTGTCGCATTGAATGCTGGAAGGTTCCAACCTTCTCCGTTTGAGAGTCCAGATAAGTCAATATCGATTGAATTAATTAATTCATTAACTTCACTATTTGTTTTTAGTCGGGACAAAAAATTTACATTTGAATATTTTTGATTATTCATCGCCTGAGCAATCGATTTATTCATCTGTTCTTGTTTAACAAATGGATTACCCACCAAACAAGTTAGCTGGAATCTTGGGTTATTCCCGAATTTATTACACCATAGTTGGATCAAAGCTTGGGTATTCTTTCTGCGCTCCATTTTTCCAATAAGTCCAAAATGAATCACATCATCACCAAGGTATTCCTTGTCCGTCTTATGAAAATCTGGATCGAAACCAAGTGGGACATACGAAACATTATCGCACCCTTTGCTTTTAAAAATTTCAGCAGCTTCTGAACAAGAAAAGAAAACATGCTCTTGAGATTTAACAATTGCTATCTCTTCTTCTGTCGGGCTATCTACTTCGTAGAATGTATATAAAAACTGGCGATCTCCGATTTTTTTCTCAGCACCGTTGATGTGCCAAATCCTTAAAGTGGGTATTTCTCTATTAAGGTTTTTCAAAGAATTCTCGGAATCCTCTTTGTATGAATCCATCTCCTCTTGACTCATTTTATCGAAAGCAGAGAAATCAGGCTTTCCCATTGGAAAAACATTTAATTTTAAATCTTTTTTTACAAGTTCTCTGAAGAAGTTTAAGGATACATTCCCCAAGCTTAACGAGTTAAATGGTGCGTCTAAATTCAATTCATGCATTTTTTTTAATTTGTTTCTGGAATTCTATTAGTGTTTTGTCGTGGATGTTTATGCATCCTTGAGCAGATAGTCCTATATTATCGCCAATATTTTTCCAAGTACTAAGCTTTCCTCTTTCTCCACCAAAGTATCTTTGTTTGAAAATGGTCTTAACTCTATTATCGGGGTGATCATTTATTAGTTTCATTATGGACGAAAAATTTTCACTTATTTCACATTTCTCATCAGGATGGAGTTCTTTTGATTGTTCGGAGTAATCGATAGAATCGAAAGGTATCATTCTTTTGTTTTTTTTGCTTAATGTTTTTTTACTTAAACACAAGTATTTAGCTTTATTCCCTACATGCGTAGAGAATTTAGCTTTGTTTTCATCATAGTCTAAAGCGGCCTTATAGATAATATAATCTTTATCAGAGATAATGTCATATATATCGGTATTTGGCAAAGATTTAGATCCATATTTCTTAACTATGTCAACATATATTCCAGAATGTCTCTCAATCAGTAGATTCAGAGCATCCTCGTTATCTTTTTCTTTGATTAAGTCAGTTAATTCTGGGTCTGTGGCATTTTGAAAGTCCATTTGTCTGTTAAATATTATTTTCGCATATGGTGAAGTTTTGTCAACTTATTTTTTTTTCTTGACGGATATTTTCTTGTCGATATAATAGGCGTATTGGAGCCGCAGTAGCAAGGATACGAACCCTTACAGTGCAGTTAGGATTCGTAGTTAGGGTACGTAGTTAGGATACGTATTCTATTAATACTCACTACGTTCGCATTAATAGAATGGCTTCGCCATCTTTTTTCATTTTTTCCTTGCCCATCAACACCGTTCGTGTAAATAGATGAGACATGATTTTTGAAGAACAGATATCGAGGAAGCCTGACCAATACCCTTGGGCAGGAGAGTTTATTGAGGCAATGCATAATGGGTTCTGGACCGATAAAGAATTTAGTTTTTCTTCTGATATTCAAGACTTCAATGTTTCCCTAGGCGAAAGGGATAAAGAGATAATCGTTAGAACACTTTCCGCTATCGGGCAGATCGAAGTTGCTGTTAAAAAGTTCTGGAGTAAGTTGGGAGACAATTTGCCGCACCCATCATTGAGCGACTTGGGCTTTGTTATGGCGAACGTCGAAGTTATTCACAATAATGCCTATGAACGGCTACTTGAGGTTTTGGGTTTAGAGGATGTATTTGAGCAGAATCTAAAGCTGGACTTTATTGAGGGACGAGTAAATTACTTAAGGAAATATACGCACAAATTTTACAAGAATAGCAAGAAGCAATATGTTTATGCTTTAATCCTATTTACCCTTTTCGTAGAGAACGTGTCGTTGTTTTCCCAATTTTACGTAATAAACTGGTTTGCTAGAAACAAAAATGTTCTGAAGGATACTGATCAACAGGTGAAATACACACGGAATGAGGAGAATGTTCACGCTCTTGTTGGGATGAAGATCATAAACACTATCCGTGAAGAGCACCCTGAGCTTTTTGACGAAGAATTAGAACAACGAGTTCTTGAAGAAGCTCAACAAGCATTCCATGCTGAGAGTAAGATTGTTGATTGGATGATTAATGGAATCCGAGAGAAAGGACTTAACGCTGTGGTTCTCAAAGAGTTCATTAAAAACAGGATAAATGATTCTCTGAAAAAAATTGGCTTTAAACAAGCTTTTGATGTTGACAAAAACCTGCTGAAAGATACCATCTGGTTTGAAGAGGAGTTGCTTGGCAATAATGCCACCGACTTCTTTTATGCTCGACCAGTCGAGTATTCAAAAAATTCGCAGACGTTCAACGCAGACGACTTGTTTTAAATGACTGACTACTATTGGCTAAATGATGACTCAAGATTATTTCTTGAGAGAGGGTATCTGAAAAAAGGAGAAACTCCAGAACAGAGAATTCGTGATATTGCAGATACTGCTGAAGCTTATCTAAGCATTGATGGATTTGCTGACAAGTTTGAGCTTTATATGAAACAGGGATTTTATTCCTTGGCTTCTCCTGTCTGGTCTAATTTTGGTCGTGATCGTGGTTTGCCCATATCCTGTAACGGAGTCTACGTCCCCGACAGAATGGATGGCATCCTAGCCAAACAGTCTGAGGTAGGTATGCAGACTAAGCATGGCTCAGGCACTTCTGCTTACTTTGGTGATCTTCGCGAGCGTGGCGCATCAATCAATTCTGGTGGTGAATCATCAGGAGCAGTTCACTTCATGGAACTGTTTGATAAGGTAGCTGCTGTTGTCTCTCAGGGGAATGTTCGTCGTGGTTCTTTTGCAGCTTACCTTCCTATTGAGCATGCTGATGTCAAAGAGTTTCTCCGCATTAAAAGCGAGGGCAACGCGATCCAAGATATGTCTTTTGGAGTCACTGTCACTGATGGTTGGATGCAGAGTATGATTGATGGCGATCCAGAAAAACGTCAGCTTTGGGCTTCTGTAATTAGAAAGCGTTTCGAGACTGGATATCCGTATATCTTTTTTCAAGATACAGCAAATAAGAATGCACCTGACTGTTATAAACACCAAGACATGAAGATTTATGCATCTAATCTTTGTAATGAGATTAGCTTGCCGTCCAAAGAGGAAGAGTCTTTCGTTTGTTGTTTATCTTCTTTGAATCTAGTTAGATGGGATGATATTATAAAGACGGACGCTATTGAGACATTAGTTAAGTTTCTTGACGCAGTAATGGAGGAATACATCTTAAAAACAACGAACATTCCATTCATGGAGTCCTCTCATAATTTTGCCAAGCGTCATAGGGCTTTGGGCATGGGGGTTCTTGGTTGGCACTCTTACCTACAAAGCAAGATGATTGGGTTTGAAAGTATGGAAGCTAAAATGGAGAATAGCTCCATTTGGAAAATCATCCGTAGTCGGGCAGATGAAGCTACAGAAGAATTAGCACTAGGCTTGGGAGAGCCTATGTATTGTGAGGGTTACGGTCGTCGGAATACTACCACCTTAGCTATCGCTCCAACTACAAGTAGCTCCTTCATCTTGGGTCAGGTTTCTCCATCTATCGAACCTCTCAACGGCAATTATTTTACTAAAGATCTCGCTAAAGGTAAATTTACGTTTAGAAATCCTTACCTAAAAACTCTCTTAGCTAAAAAGGGCAAAGATAATGATGATGTTTGGATGGGTATCTTAGGGAAAGGAGGTTCAGTGCAGCATTTATCTTTTTTATCTAACGAGGAGAAAGAAGTATTCAAAACTTTTGGAGAAATTAGCCAGAAAGAAATTGTTATTCAAGCAGCTCAAAGGCAAAAGTATATTGACCAAGGGCAATCTTTAAATATCATGGTTGCTCCCAAAGCCCCTGCTAAAGAAGTGAATCAGCTTTTGATTTATGGGTGGCAAAATGGAGTTAAAGGCTTTTATTACCAGAGAAGCGCAAACCCTAGCCAAGAATTAGCAAGATCAATGATGGAATGTAAATCTTGTGAAGGGTAAAATTCCCCAAGGTTATAGATTGTGTATATACATGCACTATGACCGAACCAGAAATTAATTTTACAGACGAGGTAGAACTCGACGAAACAATAGCATTTATATTAGATCGTATCGACGAAGCAAAATTCGACGAAGATTGATTTAGTATATCTCTATTGTCTGAGAATTTCCAGCACCCAAAATGGGGCTAGAAAAACAAAAACTAACTAAAAATAGTAGTATGACAATGATGATAAACAAAATGTTGGCTCCCTTGGTTTTCGAGGGAGATATCTTTAAGCGGATGCAGTTGTTAGCTAATGAAGCTAACGCTCCATTGTATTCCGGCTCAGAGCCTTTTGATGCTTATAAAGACAAGGATGAGAATTTTATTCTTGAGTTTGCATTGGTGGGATTAGATCAGGAAGATATTTCTGTATCTGTATCTGGCCAAACCTTAAAGATTGAGGCGGGATCTCAGCAAAAAGATGATGATGCTGAATTCTACCATAGAAAAATATCTCGACGATCTGTCAAGAAGCACTTTACCTTGCACCAGAACGTTGATAAAGACTCCATTCAGGCAGAATATAAAAATGGCCTACTGAGAGTCAAAATACCTCTTGAAAAAGAGGAGAAAAAAGACATAATGATTGAAGTTAAGTAAAACTTCGAAGAGACTTATATCGCTCCTTCTAGGTTGTGCTTACCTAGAAGGAGTTTTTTATGAAGTTTAATGTTTTACACATAGGATGTAATGATGGTGACGACCATGTTTACAAATTCTGTCAGCAAAATTTCAATTCAATTGACTCTATAGTTTTAGTTGATGCTAATCCTAAATGTTTAATTGAGGCTAGGAAGAGGTATCAAAAATTTGATAACTGTTATTTTGAATGTTTCGCTGTTTTACCAATAAGTTGTGAAGATTATAAAATAAATTTTTATTTACCAGAGGACGAAGAACTTTCCCAAAGTGCTTCTATTAATAAAAGTTTTACTCAGATACATGACATAGATAAAGAGATAGTTAAAATTTCTACCGAGACAATTAGCATGTCTAATTTATTAGAAAAATATAATGAAACCACCATACTCTCGATTGATACTGAAGGATTAGACGTTATGAACTTATTTAGTTTAAACCAAGACCACTTCAAAAACATTAGTAAAATTATTTTTGAAGCAATTCATAGTGATGGCACTTTCTCTAAAGGTGGACCTAAGTTGAATAGCTTAATTTATTACCTTAAACAGTTAGGATTTAAAGAGTTCCGCACGGAAGAATATAATATAATTTGTGAGAAATGATTACTTATGGAATAACCGTAGCAGATGAGTTTTTTGAATTTAAAAGATTAATTAATTCACTTGAGCCTTATATTTTACAAGATGAAGAAATTATTGTTTTAGCAGACAAGAATAAAGTCACTGAGGAAATACAAGATTTTTGTGAATACGTTGGACTAACTTTAAAGTATTTTGATTTTCAAAACGATTTTGCAGAATTTAAAAATGAATTATTTAAACATTCTACTAAGCCTTTTTTATTCCAAATAGATGCTGATGAGCAAATTCCGTTTAGTCTTTTAAATTTAATTAGGAATGTAGCTGATTCATGTCAATATGATTTGTTTGCTGTCCCTCGGATTAATGTGGTTAGAGGTACTACACAAAAAGATATTGAAAATTTTAATTGGCAAATTAATGAGATGGGTTGGGAAGGTTATCCAGACTATCAATTAAGATTTATGTCTACTCAAGGCCACATTAGGTGGGAGGGTAAGGTGCATGAAACCCCAAGGGGATTCCGTTCTGGTGGACAAGCTAAAATAGACCAGATGTTTAGTATTCTTCATGTTAAAGATATAGAGAAGCAAAAGAAACAAAATAAATTATACGATAAGATATGAAGAAGTTTAATTTAAATGATGTTGGAATAGTCATTCAAGGCCCAACAGATTGCTATGAAAGAGTTCTTGAGAATATTGACGAAGACTTTTCTTATGTCTGGTCTACTTGGGGTGATGAGCCAATAGATAATATAAAGAATATTGGAGAAAAAATTCCTATATTATTAAATGATAAGCCGAAGTTTAATGGATTTAGGAATATTAATATGCAATGCTTAAGTTCTGAACTAGGGGTAAAATCAATAAACAAGCCTTGGATAGTTAAAGTAAGAGGCGACTTATTGTGGACGAACCAAAAGGACTTAATAAAATTAGCTTTTGAGAAAATGCTTAAAGAAGATTCTTTATGTTCTTATTTAAATTACAAACCCGGTATACATGAAATACATGATTTTGTGACCTTTAGCAGTTATGAATATGCTCTAGATTTTTGGTCGTATAAACAAGAAGGGCCGAATTTTAATTCTCCAGAAACTCAGTTGTGTTACTCTATGATGGACAAGCATGGCTGGACTTATGAAGAAATGATTGATAGAATGAGTTTTATTAATGTTGATTTAGTAGAGGGGTCGCTAGATATACATTGCATTAAATATAATTGTAACATGTCTGAAAATGCTAATATTACAATTCATGGTAATGAAGCCTTCCCTAAGAAATGAGCGAAGTTAAGTTGATAGCCTTTGATTTGGATGGAGTGTTGATTGAAACAAAAGAGTTTCATTTCAAAGCTCTTAATAAGGCTCTTGGTGAGGAATACAAAATATCTTTATCCGAGCACTTGTCTATTTATGATGGGCTTAAAACAACAAGAAAACTTGAACTACTTAGTCAGAATAAGGGTCTCCCCATAGAACTTCATTCTAAAGTTTGGGAAGACAAACAAAGAGTAACTTTAGATTACCTGTCAAGTATTGAACCAAATCAAGACCTTATAGATTGCTTGAGTAAGTTATCTCAAGATGGCTATAAGATAGCTTGCTGTTCTAATAGTATCAGGAAGTCCGTGTTAACAATTCTCTCAAGATTAGGCATTATTTCTTTTTTCGATTACATCGTTTCTAACGAAGATGTAAAAAACGGCAAACCTCATCCAGAAATGTATTGGAAGGCTATGTCTAATTTTTCAGTAAACCCGAAACAAACATTAGTTGTTGAAGATTCTCCTGCTGGTTTACTGGCAGCAGAATTAAGTGGAGCAAATATTTTTAGAGTTGAATCACCTAAAGATATTTCTTATGATAAACTAACAAAAGACACAAGAAGTAAAATGACCGAATATTCTCCAAAATGGGTAAATAAGAAAATGAATGTGCTTATTCCTATGGCAGGTGCTGGAAGTAGATTTGAGCAAGCTGGATATACTTTTCCAAAACCTCTCATTGAAGTTAACAAGAAGCCGATGATTCAAGTTGTTGTAGATAATTTGAATATTGAAGCAAACTATATCTATATCGTTCAGAAGTCGCATAGAACTAAATATAACTTAGACTCTCTTCTGAACTTAATTACTCCAGATTGTAAAATTGTTGAGGTAGACGGGATTACTGAAGGTGCAGCGTGTTCTGCTTTACTAGCTAAAGAACATATTGATAATGACGCTCCTTTATTTTTTGCGAACTCAGATCAGGTAGCGGAATGGAATAGTAGTGAATTCCTTTATAAAATGCAGGAAACAAATTCTGATGGAGGGATATTGACTTTTAAATCCACTCATCCTAAATGGTCTTTTGCTAAGTTAAATGAATTTGGGTTTGTAGAAGAGGTCGCTGAAAAAAAACCTATTTCAGACAATGCTACAGTAGGATACTATTACTGGAGGAAAGGGTCTGATTTTGTCAAATATGCGGAGCAAATGATAGAGAAAGATGTTCGTGTAAATAACGAGTTTTACGTTTGTCCTGTTTTTAATCAAGCCATAGAATCTGGACTGAAGATATCTTCATTTGAAGCTAACGCGATGTGGGGCTTAGGCACTCCAGAAGATCTAAACATTTATTTATCCAAAATAAATAATGAAGCTCATATCTCATAGGGGTAATTTAAATGGTCCATCTGATTCAGAAAATCACCCAGCCCAAATTAAAAAAGTTTTGGATCTAGGGTATGATTGTGAAATAGATCTGTGGTATGAATTTGGTAGGTTTTATCTGGGGCATGACATCCCAGAATATTGCATTCACCCTGCTTTTTTAGATCAAGAGGGTCTTTGGATTCACTGCAAAAATTTAGATGCTTTAAATGCTTGTACTGACAAACAAAATTATTTTTGGCATGACAGAGACTCTTATACCTTGACATCAAAAAACTTTATTTGGACTTTTCCTAATAAACTTGTTGTTGAGAAATCAGTAATTGTTGATAATAATTCAAATTGGCAGTCTAAAAACTATGACTGCTTTGGAGTTTGTAGTGATTATATTATATGAAAAAAGTTATTATTACAGGAGTAACGGGTCAAGATGGCAGCTTCATGGCTGACTATCTATTAAAAAATACTGAACATACTATTATCGCTGGTATTCGTAGGTTAAGTGTTAAGAACCATGACAATATTTCGCATTTAGTTAATCATCCACGATTCAGACTTATTGATTTGGATATTACTGACTCTGTGAATGTAGAAGATGTTATCGCTAGAGAGAAGCCAGATTATTTTATTAATTTCGCAGCGAATTCTTTTGTGGGTGTTAGTTGGACTCAACCAGCAAACCATATGAACACAAACGCTATGGCTGTAATGTATCAGCTTGAGGCAATTCGCAAACATTGTCCTAAATGCCATTATTATAATGCTGGCTCCTCAGAGGAGTTTGGAGACGTTTTGTATTCTCCACAGGCAGAACTTCACCCATTGCGGCCAAGAAGCCCTTATGGTGTTTCTAAGGCTAGTGCGAGGCACATGGTAAAAGTATGGAGAGACTCTTACAATTTATTTGCTATTCAAGGATGGTTATTCAACCACGAAGGAACTCGTCGCGGAGAAGAGTTTGTAACTCGTAAGATCACCAAAAATGTAGCTCGTATTCAAAAAGAATACCCTATCGGTGATTTTAAGCCTATTGAGTTAGGAAATGTGGATGCAAAGCGAGATTGGAGTGATGCAGAAGACTTCGTTCATGGTGTTTGGCTGATGCTTAACCAAGAGAGTCCAAAAGAATACGTCCTATCTTCAGACGAGACGCACTCGATTAGAGAATTTGTTGAGGAGGCTTTTAACTTCGCAGGATTTGCTAAAGAAAAGTGTCGATGGGAGGGCTATAGTGTTAACGAGAAGTATTACCATGAAGATCAGATCTTAGTTCAGATTAGCCCAGCTTTTTATCGTCCCGCTGAAGTAGACTTGCTTTTAGGAGATTCTGATTTAGCTAGAAGAGAGCTGGGTTGGTCTCCAAAAACAAATTTTTTAGGTTTGGTGAGAAAAATGGTTGCAAACGATATGAAGTCATGTTAGCATACCTTTATGCCAAGGGGTAAAAAGGAATGTCCAAAGTGTTCTGCTTTATGTTCTAGCAGAGCTTTAGAGTGTGAGTGTGGTTTTGTATTTAAAAACCATAAAAAAACGCCAAAAAAGCCTACTTATTTCAGAGAGAGGCAGCAGTTTATAAAGAAGATGCTGAACAATCAGCCTTCAATAAATTATAAGCTGGACATGATTACAGCGACGAAGTTATTCAAGCGCTTTGAAAATGACGTTGATTTTTTATTAAAGGTCAAGCCTCCATTTAAGTTTGATGGGTCAATAAAATATTTTTTAACCAAAGATGGATTAAAATACTTAGACAAGAAGCTTAGAGAATTTTACTACAAGCCGAAAAACTCCGAAAAAATGGTTGACCATAAGCTTAAATTCGGAGAAGATATATTGATCGAAAAAAGAAAAACCCTGAGAGATTTTTTAGATGAGTAAGAAAAATACAAAAGAAACAATCGGCACTTCGCAATTTATGTCGAAGTTTTTTAAGAGTAACAAAGATTTTCATTATAACTATGAAGAGACTGCAAAGACTTATATAGTCTCCACTGGCTCTTTGATTTTAGACCAGTTTATTGGTGGTGGTCTTGGAGCTGGGTTGCAGCGTTTTATCGGCTGTAATGAAGGAGGTAAAACAAACGAGGCTCTACATGTTATGAAGAACATGCTTGAGACAGTAGAGAAAACCAAGGGTCTTTATATTAAGGCGGAGGGTCGCCTATCAGCAGACATCCAAAAGCGTTCTGGATTGAAATTTGTAAGTAATCCAGATGATTGGGAGTTAGGAACTTGTCTTGTCTGGGAGTGTAATATTTATGATACAGTTTTTGATGGCCTTAGAGAATTGCTAAGGAATAATCCAGATAAAGAAAGATTTTGCATTGTCATCGACAGTATGGATGGCTTGCTTCCTAAATCTGATCTAGAGAAGACTACTAGTGATGCAGCGAAAGTTGCAGCAGGTGCTTCTCTCACTTCAGACTTCTTAAAGCGAGTTAGTCTTGGGATGGGTAAATTTGGTCATATGTGTATTATGATCTCTCAGGTTCGGTCAACTATTAAGACGAGTCAGTATGCAGCTAGTGATCCAAACAACCAAACTAATTCTAGCGGTGGCAATGCAGCACTTCACTATCCAGACTGGATTATTAACTTCGAAAAGAGAAATCAGGCCGACTTGATCTTGCAAGACCAAAAAGCAAGGCCAAGCCCAGAGAATCCAATCATTGGGCATTACGCCAAGGTTCATATCCAAAAGTCTACTAATGAGAGCACAGGGATGCGTATCCGCTATCCAATTAAGCATGGTAGATCTGATGGAAAGTCTATTTGGATTGAGCGTGAGATTATTGAAATGCTACTAATGTGGAACTTTATTGAGAAGTCAGCTTCTTGGTTTAAGTTTGATGAGGAATTGATAAAATATCTTGCCGACAGGGGCATTGAACTTCAAGAGAAGTATCAAGGAATGAAATCTTTGTATGATCTCTTAGAGACTAATGAAGAGGTTACAAAGGCTATGCACTTATTTATTGCTGAAAACATTTTTGCATGATCTTTTTAACGACAACTGGTCGAGAACAAAAGCTCAAGAATTCTAGTAAGTACTTAATCGATTGGGACAAAAAGTGTCGCAGTAAGCTTCAAAAGAAAGTTAAGGATCTTTTATATTCAAATTGGGTTTCCGATATTGTTTTTGAGGAGCTTCCTGTTCTTGGGACAAGAATGACATTAGATTTTTACAACGCGAATAAAAAGCTCGCAATAGAGGTGGATGGTAACCAGCACTATAAGTACAATAAATTTTTCCACTCAAATTCTAGGCAAAATTTTCTTTCTCAATTACAGAGGGATGAGAAAAAAGAGTATTTTTGCGAAATCAACCAAATTAAGCTTGTCAGAATATTGGAAAAGGATACTATT
>Ga0181412_1000191_pt1 | contig 25992 bp, 26 predicted proteins | sample 35SPOviralmetaG_FD_130113 | JGI IMG/M metagenome (GOLD analysis project Ga0181412, IMG submission 130113) | Marine viral communities from the oligotrophic San Pedro Time Series (SPOT) site, San Pedro Channel, CA, USA - 35 SPOT_SRF_2012-08-15 | ecosystem: Environmental > Aquatic > Marine > Strait... | reverse complement strand
CACAAGATGATTATTGATATTGAAAAGTTGGTAAAAGAACACCCTAATAATTACAGTTTGGGTGAGGCCGTTAGAGCTCTATATTGGGCTGATCAACGGAGAGAGAAGAATGATTCTCAATTAAGACACGAGCAAAAAGTTTTTCGTGTTGTTGATGATGCAGGATGCGATGTCGAAACAGGAAAGTTTTTAGGATGATGTCTTTTGCCCTCGCTACAAGGCGCTTAGAATCTCTTAAACGGGCAGAACTGGCCGCTAAGAATCCAGAATTTAAAGAACTTTGGGCCAGGAAAAGGCAGCAATTAATAGAACTATTACAATCAGGTAGTTCATATGATGAATTATCGGGAGAAATAATATGATGGAGCAAATTATCGGAGGTATCTTTACTTTAGGTCTCTTAACACTAGCATATGTAGGAATACACATGGTGTTTGAAAAAGATTTAAATAAGCATATTCCACTTATTTGGGAAAAAGGTGGTTTATTTGATAAACTTTTAAACGGAGACAAAAAATGAAATACATGGAAATTTCAACTTACTCACAAGGTAAGCGAAAAGCAGATGTATTAAGAACTTCTGCAGAATCACCCAACTATTGGGGTTGCAGATTCTATCTTGCAGATAATTCTTTAGGTATTGAGTGGTATAAGGGCCATTCAGAATCATATGCCGAAGATGCTGCAGAAAACTATGTACAGGGTATTAAAGATTATACCCCTTAGATTTTGTCACCTCTTAGCGGCTATTTCTACTCCTTATCAGAATGCCGCTAGGGGGTTGACAAATTTTTTTAGGCGTGGTATAATATACACATATCACATAAGGAGTAAAGTATGGTAAGTAAAGCATTAGAAAAGAAAAGAATCAAAGGTCGTAAAAACCGAGTCACGATTGATGACAAATATATGGGCCCAGAACCTTGGTGGGATGAAGATAATCCCCAACCGACAGAGGATGGACTATGGAAAAGTCAATGGACAAAAGCTGCACACTGGTATAATTATTTCTATAAAACAAAAGATTATACACCATTTATTCTAAAATATGCAGAAGAGGTTCATGGTTTTAATAAGAAAGACTTAACCGCTCTTAAAGCTATTGAGGATTGGAGATTGAATCAAGGTACTCAAGCCATCGCGCGATTACACTATCGTGGATGGGTTCATACCGAGGAACAACATCAGAGAGTTCTAGGTAGATTAAAAGAACACGTAATTACGGGTAATAAAGCTCTTAAACAAAAAGTAGAAGTTAAGAAATCTGCACCACCTGTCATCAGTCCTGCACAAAGGGCATATACTAACATGATGGAGACTATTCATTCAGATTGGGATGATATGGTAGTAGACAGCTGGATGGATGGAAAATTTAATCCAGAGTTTAATGTATATGAACTATGGAAGAAACACGGGCTGAAAGGTAATGTAATTAATGCATTTAGACAGAAAGTCCAGTTTGAATATGATCTTGTATCAGATGCGTATAACAAAACGTGCGATCAAGCTGTAGAGGCATATTCGCATATTACCCCAAGGCGTCAAAAAAAGATGTTAAATCTAATGGATGTCATCTTTACTGATCTTGATAAATTAAAAGGTAGTTTTAAGGCAGTTAGAATGCCCAGGGCAAAGAAACCTAAAGCATCTGATACACAAGTCGCAAGATTACAGTATAAGTCAGAAGATATTGAATCAAAGGTCACTTCTATTAATCCAGTATTAATACCAACAAAAGAAATGTTATGGGTATATAATACTAAAAACAGAGTATTGACACAGTATGTTACAACCGCCACGAAAGGCTTTGAGGTTAGTGGTACTACCATTAAGAACTTTGAACCGACTCTGTCAAAGACATCTAGGTTAAGAAAACCACAAGATATATTACCTGATGTGCTAAAATTCACTCCTAAACAAATAGATAAAAGAATTTGGGATAAACTCACCACTAAGATAGGTAGTCCAAACGGTCGTATAAACAAAGACTGTGTTCTACTTAGGGTAATATAAGGAACAGATGATTGAACAAAAAATTATGACAAGAAAAAGATTTTCTACTGCGGTAGAAAGTATGGTAACCGATAGTAAGGGTTTAACTTACATAGAGGCAGCTGCTTATATCATAGAAGAACGAGGGATGGATTTTAAAAATTTAAACAGACTATTATCAGATTCCCTTAAACAGAAAATCGAGGCAGAAGCCATTGATTTAAATTTACTTAGAACAAAACAAACCAATAAATTACCAATATAGGAGAATATTATGAGTAATGTGATTATACCAACGTCCGACGAGGATAAGAAAAGAATCAAGGATTGTGTTATTGAAATCAGTAATGCAAAAACCCAGATGGAAGCACAACGTGACTTCATTAGAGAGGCGATTAATTCTTGTGTCGAGGATGTAGAGGTGGATAAGAAACATCTGCGTAAGATGGCAGAAATCTACCATAAACAAAATCTGCTAGAAGTAGTAGGTGCGGTTGAAGATGTTGAGGCATTATATGAGAGTGTAATGTCCTAATGATGGATCCATTTGATTCTTATAAACTATATAATGCATTAAAGTTGCACTTTGAGACCAACTATGATGCTGTAAAATATAATTTTAAATCAAATGTAACACCGCAATCTTTCTTTAAGAGAAAGGATAAGTACTTCTTTGCTAAATTGGCGAAGAAGTACAACGGTGAACTAAAAGATTTTTATATCTCGCAATTTATTAATACTGAGAAGTATATCGGTGATATGATGGATAAAGATGCGGAAGAGAACTATGCTAAATTTAAAAAAAATAAAGAAAGCATTCATCGAGTGTTCTCAGTTGATATAAATATATTAAACGAGCAGGAAAAACAGTTTGATTTGTTATTTAAAAGCGAAAACGGACAAGTTCCCCTGGTTGTTAAATTGTGGATGCAAGAGGAAATTAGTTTAGAGACTGTTGTGATTCTGAATTCCATATTTGGGTTTATTGAACGAGAATCCGATAATATATCAGATACCATTATGTGGCCTGATATAAAACGGTTAATTGAGAAGTACAACCCATTCGTATATTATAACAGAGATAAATGCATGAAGTTGTTGACAAATGTGTTTATTTGATGTATAATATACATATAATTATGAATAAGGTGAAATATAACAGAAACGACTACACTAGAGTCGTAATACAACGCAATACGGAGAAATATAATGTCATTTGCAAACCTTAAGAGCTCACGAGGCTCGTCAATCGACAAACTCGTAAAAGCAGCAGAAGCTGTGTCCACTAAAACAGATTCTAAATCTTCTTACGGAGACGATAGATTCTGGAAACCTACCAGAGATAAAGCAGGAAACGGTTATGCCGTAGTCAGATTCCTACCAGCCAAAGAAGGTGAAGACCTACCTTGGGTAAGGTATTGGGATCATGGTTTTAAAGGCCCTACTGGTCTATGGTATATCGAAAACTCTTTAACTTCTATTGGTCAAGATGATCCAGTATCAGAATCTAATTCTGTTCTGTGGAATTCTGGTCGTGAAGAAGATAAAGCCACCGCTAGAGATCGCAAGCGTAGACTACATTATGTAAGTAATGTGCTCGTTGTTTCTGATCCTAGTAACCCTGAGAACGAAGGAAAGGTATTCTTATACAAGTTTGGTAAGAAAATCTTTGATAAGATTATGGAGTCAATGCAACCTGCATTTGAAGACGAAGATCCTATTAATCCTTATGATTTCTGGGAAGGTGCGGAGTTTAAAATCAAAATCCGTAAAGTAGAAGGATGGGTTAACTATGACAAGTCAGAGTTTTCAAACCAGTCTGCACTATTTGAAGGTGATGAAGAAAGACTAGAAGATGTATATGGGAAACTATATTCACTACAAGACTTTCTCAAACCAGAGAACTATAAGACTTATGCTGAATTATCAGCTAAGATGAATAAAGTTCTTGGTATTGATGCGGGTGCACCGGCTATGGAAATGCCAGCAATGAATGTAGTTGAAGAAACTCCAATGGCAGCGACGGCAACAGCCGCACCTGTTATGGAAGAACCAGCTGCAGATGAAGATAATGATACTCTATCATACTTCGCAAAACTGGCTAAAGAAAGCTAATAAAAAGAAGTGTGGTTAACCACATCATTTTTAGGGAGACTTCGGTCTCCCTTTTTTTTATCTAGTGGTAGTGGATTCTTGGGTTCTATTAGGTTTAGTAACTAAGATATTAGTTGTATTTGCTTGAACACTACTCTGGGTTGAATTATCTGTGGCCATATTTACAGGACCTTGTTGGCCGACGGCTGATCTTAATTCTACATTCTCTGCTGATATATTCATTAAATCTATACCAGTATTATCTGATGTGGCCGCTGCAGTAGTACCATCCGAGGTATTCATATTTAATATACCTTGGATTCTGTTAAAATTAGCAACTGCCTTATCTACATCATCTCCGAGATTAGCAAGTCCGTCAGTCTCAAAATTAAACCCTCTTGTTAATGTACCACCTTGTAATATTGTTTCAAGTAGTCTTACATTATCATCCAAGTCAGTGATTGCAGAACCCATCTCAATAGAAATTTCACCCATAGAAGACATTCTTTCAAATACATCTGCAAAAGAACTAAATGCATCTGCACCAGCTTGAATAGTATCTGCTTTTTCACCAACCTCAATGGCTTGTTCAATAGGACTTTTAGTACCAGTAAAGAAACTTACAATAGAAGCGCCTAGATCAGCTAGAGCATTAACACCTTTACCAGCTGCAAATTGCGCTAGGCCGAAACCTAAAGATGCAAGTGCGCCTGTAGCAGCAAGTGTTCGTTCTTTATCTGCAGTCTCACCTATGGTTAATAGTTTATTTACTTCTGATACTATTGAGTCTGCAGAACTGGCAGAGTCACCTACTCCAGCAAAGAATGAACCCACACCAAATGCCGCAAGGCCGGTACCTAATGTTCCAAGTGCTCCAGTTGTTTTTAACACATCACCGAATGATAAGTCAGCAATACCAAGTAAAGTAGATATATTATCTACAATATTCTCTGCCCAATTACCATCACCGGAAAACTTTTCAATAGCTGCACCTGCACCTTCTGCGGCCACTGCTGTGGCAGAACCAATACTAAATGCAATCAAACCCAAACTCAAAGCTGCCATCGTTCCTACTATACTACCCAAACCACTAGCTGAAGTAGTATCAATAGAGAGTAGTGTCTCTACGTTATCTTTAATAGACTTAGCAAAACCGTCATTGCCTGAAAAACTTTTAACTGCTTCATCAACACCCGTTACCGCGGCCCCAGTTGCAGAACCTGCACTAAACGCGAGAAGACCAAGACCTAAGGCTGCCATAGTAGCTGAAACACCAGCTACATTTCCAACAGACATGCCTTCAAGGTCTGCTATAGATAATAATTCAGCAACATTGTGCTTTATTTTCTCTGGCCAACCACCACCCTCAAACTTGTCTATCACCCCTTGACTTAATGCTGCAGCACTTGAACCAGCAGAGAATATCAGTAAGCCAGCACCGATAGTAGCTAATGTAGCAAAAACTTCTGCGGCTGCAAATTCATCTGCTTCTAATCGGGAAATTCCTAGTAAATCATCAACATTCTGTACTATCTTCTTACCATCCATATTCTCTATGGTCTTAATTAAGAATGCACTGGAAGCGAATACAGCAGCAACACCTACGGCAGCTGCTCCAACTCCAAGTCCTGCGCCGCCTAGCATCTTCATAAATCCGCCACTGCCGCCACCACTACTACTAGAACCACCTTCTTGTGGTATACCTGATGAACGCATTTCTCTTAATTCATCTCTGATTTCTTCAAAGATGCTCGATCTTTCGTTGGCTTTTTCTTCGTCACCAAGTTTATTGGCATTCATTGTCTCAAAGAAATTATCGAAACCAGTATTAACCCTATCACTCATATCCAACGAGGCTTGTTGGATCTTCTTCATTTCTAATAGATGACGTCTAGTATTTCTACCATCACGCTCGATCTCGGATGTGGCACGATTATTTTCGCCCATAAGTTCGACTAGTTTTTCTAAACCGTCTTTACTTGGTGGTGTAGGGTTATCTTCCATTTCCTTTTCCTATTTTTTAGCGTATGCTTGTGCACCAAAGAATGCAGCTACAATACCTGCTACGGCAACAAAGTATGTTGGAGCCATAGAACCTAGAGTTTTCTGAGCTTCATCAAGTCCAACCAAAGACGCAAGTACTACTGCGAATGGATAGAGTAGTAAACCCCCTAATGCAAACCAAGTCATCTTTCTTTGAGCGTCTCTCATTGCATCTTGGTCATCAAGTTCCTTTCTCTTAAATTCTAAGAACATATCGTGTTCTTCTTTAGAGACTTTACCATCACCATTGGTATCGGCCGGGTGGTCGTTTCTTTTTACTTCTTCGGTCATTCTACATCCCTCTATATCCACTACTTTTGGATTTGTGTTTTAAATTTTCGTCTTCTATATGTTGTTTTAATAGGGCAACATATATCTGCCTCTCCCATGGTATCATACTTTCTAGTTCAGTTAAACTATATTGATGATGTTGCATTAATGCGAAGTTGGTTTGATAAAAGTTTTCCAAACTCTCATGTGAGAGGCCTATGAAAAAAAACTGTTAAGTCCTTTTAACTCTACCTCATTTTCTAAACCACACTTCTTGCATTTAAATGTATCATTATATGCTACACTAGGGGTATCCTGGAAAAATGCTTGAACTAATTTAAACTGTTCAGAGCTTAAATTTTCAATAAAATCTACCAAGTCAGACCTCTTTTCAGTCTTTGCATTATATACATTTTCATTATCAAAAATACTTTCAATACAATCAATAATTAAGTCCATTATACCCTGAACTGATTCTATATTTTCAGGATTAAGTTTCCCTATAACTTCAGCTGTAGGATACTTCATCTTAATACCAATACCATCCGATCCTCCGAATAGTATAGTACCATCTGAATCTTTCGGTTTTATAACCTTAATATCATCAATATTAATTGATAATGGATTCATAGTACCACATTCTTCATCCTTACATTTAATCTGAATCTTCATTTCTTCTCCAACTGATTTTGCTCTCAGTTGTAAGAATAACATTTCAACATCAAATACTGTAAGTTCATCCATATTTTCTAAATTGTAACAAGTCTGAATAATACTTCTTACTGCCTCACTTATTTGCACTGGGTCGTTTGACTCTAATGCAATCATTAATACCTTTTCTTCTTTTACCAAGTAAGGTCTCATATTTAACTTGGTTCCTGTAGACGGTAATTCAACCGTATAACGAGGAACACTCATTTTTGGTAATGCCATTATAATCTCCTAAAATTATATTATAATATACCTTCAAGTGCGCTTCTAAACCCTGATAGAGTAGAAGATAACGGACCTTCTGGTACATAATTATCGTAACTAAATGTTACAGTCATTTTTTGGACAGCACTTTCACTGTTATTGTCCAAAGTAATCCCCGCAACAGTGGTAGGAAAGGCATTTTCTAACCTAACACCATATACTGGAATGTTCTTATTATTCAGTTGCTGTATTACAACATCCGAAGTAAAATCTGTTTTAAATTTTGCATGATACTTATCAGTATCGAATACCTTTTCTAACCAACTATCAAATAAAGTTTTCATGTAGTAATCATTGGTTAATAAAAAGGTGCAGGTTACTTCTTCATTTAAGAAGGTATATGGTACTTTTACTGCTTGTTTTTCTGCAATATAATCTAATGTACTTACATTCCTGCCGGGTAATGTCACATTCTCACATAACATAGATATATCTCTAGGATCATTTATCATTGATTTAAGACCACCACCAGAAACCAGTGCTCCTAGAAGACCACCACCGCCTAGTAAAGAACCTTGAGGGGGTGTAAATATAACCTGAAATCTATTTGCCTTGGCGAGACCGCCACGCTTTCCTATAGTACTTTTTAACTTATCTATTGACATTATGACCTCTGATAAACCTTTCTGGATTTTGCCCAGACTGATCTGGAGTTTTTCTTTTTAAACTGTTGTATTGGTAGATATATGGCTGTTTCCCAGTCTGTCATAGGCACTCTTGACATTTGAGATTTAACATGGCCAGTCAAGTATCTTTTAAAACATGGCTCAAATTCTTTGTATTTTCTTACTCCATTTAATAAATCATAAGTTATTTTTGTTAAACGACTGTTTGGTTTTAAATCTTTAGGAGCGAGTTTAAATAATTCATTGAGTAATCTGGCACGAGCAACAGGATTTACATAATGTAGATTTAACCCATAGAAACCACCCTCTGCAGGGCCAACTACTATTGTTAATGGAAATCTATCATAGTATGGAAGTGTCTCTTTTGTCTTTGGGTCATAGAAATACATGACCATATCGCCTACTTGGACTTTACTTCTTTTTGTTAATGCGTCATCTTGGAGTATTTTAGTCCTAGAAGGCATTTCTAGTTCTCTTACCTTTTGGGTAAACCACTCTTCAGATTTAGGAGTCCTTGATCGGATTCCTGCTCTAAATGCCGCTGCACTGATTGTATCGAATATTGATGCCATATAACTATTTATATTAGCCTTTTAGTAGCTTTATACCAAGATTGGATAAAGTATCTTCTGTCCATATTTGAAATTTCCATCCTTTATGATCTGCATATTGTTGTGCTGCAGTCCACTTAGATGTATTCTTAATGTAAGTAGTAACCTCATTAATATATCTTTTGGTCTTCCTAGAAGGTTTTTTGGGCGGTACTGTCTGATTTTTTGGTTTAATTTCTACCAGAATAATGTCTTTATTGTCTAGTTCGACAAGTAAATCCACATAATATCTATGCAGTTTATTATCAGTCTTGCACTTATAAGGCACTACTATCTCTTCGCTATTCCACTTTTTAACTTTAGGATTAGATTCGCACCATTTAAATGCTTGTCTCTCCCATAAAGAACGATAGACTACCTTACTAGGATCACCTATGTACTTTTGTTTGTTCTTAATTGTATATTTCCCTTTATAAGCCATTATAAATACCTTTATAGTATAAATTATTATTTATAAGGAAAAAATTAATGGCTGACGAAACAACAAAAGAACAAGCTGCACCTCTAGTATTTCCTGCTAAATTAAGAACAGAAGCAGATAAAGGAACAGCTCATGTAAAATTTACTGCGATCGGACCTCAGGATGTTTCTATTGCTTCAGTACATTTATTTGTTCCACAAGGTTTTTCAGTACCAGATGCGGCCAACTATGGTACTATTGATTTAGGTATGATGGGAGCATTTGAGGCAGCTGGTTTAAATAAAAACAATCAACAAATAACGGAAGCTGATATTAAAGGTAATGCGTCTTCACTAGGAACTATTATCGGAACTCAACTTGGCGGAAGCGGCGGAGCAGCGGGTGCTGCTCTAGGTGGGTTAAGTGCATTAAGATCAGGACTTGCTTCTAACCCATACACAGAAACACAATTTAATAATAGTAATATTCGTTCTTTTGGGTTTACATTTAAATTAGTATCAGAAAGCGAAGAAGAAGCCGATACTGCACTAGCCATAGAGAATTTTTTTAGAGATAATATGTATCCAGAATTGTCTGGTGTAGCTACAATTAAATATCCTAATAAATTTAGAATACAATTCTTTAACGGCGGAAACCCTAATAAATTTATGCCACTTATTGATATTAGTTATTTAGCTACATTTAATACTACATATAATTCAACAGGTAATTCTTTCCATAAAGGCGGCCAACCAGTAGAAATTGATATTGCATGTACTTTCCAAGAAACAAAAACATTAACTAAAGCTGATTTTAAAAGAATGGAAGAGGCTCGTTCGGCAGATAAAAGTGATGACGAAGGAGGAGAAGACTAATGGCATTTTTTAAATTATTTCCAAAAGTTGGTTACGACTTAAATAATAATGGTGTTCTACAAAATATTGTTAACATCTATAAATCAGTTCGGCCGTTAAAAGAATTTTTAGATGATTATTCTGCTTATAATTTTTATGAAATTACAAACGGTGAAAGACCTGATATTGTATCTCAAAGATTATATGGCACACCCGATTTTTATTGGACATTCTTTTTAATAAATGATTATCTACACGACGGTCTTGCATCATGGCCTATGTCACAAGAAGATTTACAAACATATATGCAGACTGAATATGAAGGGTTTGCAATTACCACACAAGTTGTTATAGCTAGAGATTCAGATAATATTATTACTGACCACGAAGGTTCATTATCAGGTAGATTTACCTTAGGTGAAACGATGACAGGTGGCACATCACTTGCAACAGGCACACTTACAAAGAAACTTAATGATTTAAACCAGTTAATTGTCCAAAATTGCACCGGTAGTTATTTAGGAGATCCTGATACAGGTGGTGGTGTAAAGGAAGTTATCACCGGCGGAACTACTGGAGATTCAGTAGATAGTTACAGGGTATACAAATATCTTGATGCGCCTTACTACTACCATGACGAAACCGACCCAGAAAAACGAATTACTGATAATGGTCAGTTTATAGTAGGGGCAAAACCAGAAAGTGATCTTGCTATTGTAACAAATAGAGCATGGTTAGAACAATCTAATGACGAAAGATCAAGACTAAGAGTAATAGACCCAGAATATATTTCGGAGTTTGTAGACAGATTTGAAGAACTCATTAACAGAGTCTAGGATTAATTAATGAAAAATACCACAAGATTACAAGGTAATGATTCTGTATCCGCATCATCTTATAATATAAGGAAATGTGATCTTACAGTAAGTAATGGTAGTACAATAAACATAAGTGCACTTCTAACTAAAATTATTATTACAGAAAATTTATATTCTGCCTCGATTGATGCAGATTTTGAAATTTTGGATGGAGTCAATTTACTAGAATCTGTAAAACTAAATGGTGATGAAAAAATAGATTTGGTTATTAGTAGAAAAGGTATTGATGATGATAATGAAACCCATAAGCATACTTTTTATATTTCAGAAATCATAGATTATGCCAGACAAAGACCTGGTTCTGCCTCATATACTATTCGTGCAGTTTCTTTACATGCATATATTAATAATATTAAAACAATATCTGGTTGTAAGAAAGGAACTATCGGTACTATTATTAATAATATCTGTGATGAGTTAAGTATTAAAGAAAAAGATATAAACACCAGTACTGACCAAGAAATTAAATGTATTATTCCAAGATTGAGGCCATTCGCTGCAATAAAATGGCTAAATTCTGGCGCATTTACATCGGCAGGTGCACCATTTTACTTTTTTGAAACATTAAAAGGTAAAGTGCAATATAAATCTTATGAAGATTTTGCAAAAGAGAAAGATAATCCTGTTGCAGAGTTTGAACATAGCCCATTTGTTAAACAATTAATGGGATCTGCAGAATATTTTAAAGAATCTGAAAAACGTATTAAGAAAATATCATCAGATTTAAATTTAACAAAGTATATCTCTGCAAGTGAAGGCGGTTTTGCATCAACAACTAGGAATATTGACATTGCAACTAAAAAATATGATGATAAAGGAATTAAATATGATTATGGTATATCAAAAGATAGTAAGTTAAATCCAAATAATCCATTTGCTACTAGAAATAATAATGACCAATATGGTGGTAGAAAAATTACCGAAACTAGTACGGGTAAAAATTATTTTATATCGGTTAATACAAAGTCTCACGATGGCTCTCAATCTTTTCATGATCCAGTTAACACAGGTGTTGCTAAAGGCCAGTCTTTTAGAGCAACAGAAGATAGTATATTACACGATATTACTATTAATGGTAATTTTAAAATTCAATGCGGTAGTATTATTAAAATAATAATTGGTAAAACTAATGCAGAACAAACTGCAGAAGTTTCATCCATTGATCAATTTCAATCTGGTAATTATTTAATATCATCTATTTCTCATATATTTTCTGATGAATACACACAACAAGTAGAAATTAAAAGCAATTCTTTTAAAGAAAGTTTAGATAAAATCATTGAAGTAGAAGAAACAAAAGCGAAAGAAGAGGTTGTATAATGAGACATGACGAATTTATGGGCGGAAAGTTTGAGTGGTTTACTGGCATTGTAAAGGTTATCGAGGACCCTAATGGATTAAATAGAGTGAAAGTTCATTGTCTTGGATTCTATGATGGAGTAGGAGATACAGACTTACCATGGGCAACTGTTATGATGCCAACAACATCTGCGTCAATGAAAGGCGTAGGTGGTAATCATCATTTGGAGATCGGTTCATGGGTCGTAGGGTTCTTTAGAGATGGCCCGTCAGCGCAAGATCCGATAGTAATGGGTTCTATTGCAACACAAACTGACGGCGTACAAGATATTCCTACGGATTCTTCTATTACTAATAAAGTTTATAATTCTAAAGCAGGACACAAAATAGAATTAGAAAATAAATCAGGAGACGAAACTATTACAGTTACACATGCAAAAGGTGCAGTAATAACGATTGATAAAGATAGTAATTTGTCTATTACTAACAGTGGTACAACTGCATTAACTTCTGCAGGAGCCATCACTATTACTTCTGCAACTAAAACAACTATTGTATAATGACTGCTCCTGCTCTTACATTACCTCCATTAGAATGCCCGGCGGTAATACTACCCACTCCAGCAAATTTATCTAATTTCTTTGGTGGTCTTGCCACATATCCACATAAATTAAAGGCATTGGCAATTACTACTGCGAAAGACGAAGCGGCAGAATATATTAAAATTGCAGAAGATTTACAAGAAACCTTAGATACCGTAAGAGCACTATTAGATAAATATGATCCTAAGTTTGAAAAGGTAAGTCTTCCAGAAAAAGAATGGGATATAATGATTAATAGATTGGTTACAGAATATCCAATGTATATTCAGACCGAGATATTAACATTAATTAAAACATTAGTCCCTGTTGAATTTAAAGTAACCATTTTAGGTATTGAATTTGATATAATAGAAGTATTTGCTGACCCATCGTCTATTAAAACAAGTATAAGAGCAGAGGCAGATAAATTTTATGACATGCTTCCTGCAGAATATAAAAATTATGATAAGTTTGATACTAAAGAATTAAAAGCTGAGGCGGTTTGGGATTATTTTCAGTCAGAAATAAAAAAGAAATTAAATTTATTAATATCTGGCGGATTTGGAGATTTAATTAGTAAGTTTGATACTATATGGTCTGCGTTAGGTCTACCAGCATTTCCTACATTACAAGAAATTGATATAGAAGCATTAATAAGAGATAAAACCGCAGAAGAATTAAAAAAGATTTCAGTATTTGGGTTTTCTTTAGAAGATTTACTTGGAGGTGAGATGAAAGATAGCCTTGTAATTGAAGGTTATGATAGAGAACGATTAAAGAATAAAGCTCGACAGTTTGCTCAAGAGTGGCAGTTACACTTATTTAAACTATGGATGCAAAAGGTAACGGCCTTCTTTGACGCTATAGGACTGAGTGCATTGACGGCATTAATTACATTTAATTTCTGCCAATTTCTAACTCTGTTATCCTTTCCAACTACTATAGCTCTTCCAGCATCTGTTACAACAGTAATAAATACTACCATAAGTACACTACCAAATACCACTGAAACCGAAGACTAATAGGTATAAATAGATATATGGCAAGTTCACCAAAAATATTATCCGATAAAAGTATATCAGGAGACCTAAAAAGGGCCAGAATTACTTCCAGAATAAAAGGGTGGAAGGACTTAGATCTGTCTTTAACTTTACATCCAGTTAGAAAAGATATAGTACCTTTAAAAGATGATAATGCTATTAAGAACTCTGTAAAGAATTTATTAATATCAAATTTTTATGAAAGGCCATTTAGTAGAGATAAAGGCGCTAATTTAAAAGCACTTCTTTTTGAGCCCGCTGATGCTATAACAGAAATTGCATTAAGAGATAACATTACCCGAGTACTAAATAAGTATGAACCTAGAATAACTGTAATGCGGGTAAGAATTTTACACGAAGAAGATTCCAATAGTTACAATATTACAGTAACTTTTAAAATAAAAGAATACGATACAAATGAATCAGTAGAAATCGTATTAAGAAGATTGAGGTAACCAATGGCAAGTAATTTAAATGTAACTGAACTAGATTTTGACCAGATAAAACAAAATCTAAAGAACTACTTAAAAACACAATCAGAGTTTAATGACTATAACTTTGAAGGTTCTGGTTTAAGTACCCTATTAGATGTTCTTGCATATAATACGCATTATAACGCAATGGCTGCACATTTTTCACTAAATGAAGCATTCTTGGACTCAGCACAAATACGTGGTAATGTAGTCACAAGAGCTAAACTTCTTGGTTATGTTCCAAGATCGGTTCTTTCACCTAGGGCAACAGTTAATATTACTATAGATGTTACTAATGAAGTTGGTACATTGCCTGATACATTAACTATGGCAAGGGGCACAAAATTAACTAGTTCTGTAGCACAAAAACAATATCAATATGTCACTTTACAAACTCAAACTGCAGATTTGACAATAGATTCTTCTACTAATCCTGTTACTAAAAGCTATATATTTAACAATGTTTCTATAGCACAAGGCTACTATAAATCGTTGAAATATCGTGTTGATAATGATATTGAAAATCAGAAATTCCAAGTATCAGATTCAGATGCAGACACAAGTACTTTAAGAGTCCGTGTCCAAGAAAATGAACAGTCTAGTTCGTTTGATATTTATACTAGATTTGAAACATTACTTAATGTTACTTCAACATCACAAGTATATTATCTACAAGAAAATAATTCAAACTATTATGAAATATATTTTGGAGATGGTGTTACAGGTAAGAAACCGTTAAATAATAATATCATCACATTGGATTATGTTTATACCGATGGTGATGAATCTAACGGCGCTAATGTATTTTTAATGTCGGATTCTGTTGGAGGTTTTGGAAGTTCATCGGTAACCACAGTATCCGCAGCTGCAGGTGGAGCAGTACAAGAAACTTCTGAATCAATACGATTTAATGCTCCTCTTACATTTACATCACAGAATAGAGCGGTTACTTCTGATGATTATAGAGCAATTATTCAAAGAGAATTTACTAATATCTCGTCTATCTCATGTTGGGGCGGTGAAGATAACGATCCGCCTGATTATGGCGCAGTTTATATTTCTATTAAACCTATTATCGCAGAAACTCTTACTACTGCAGAGAAACAAGAGATTACTGGTACTATTCTTAAAGGGAAGAACGTAGTATCTATTACACCATATATTGTAAACCCTAATTATACTTACTTGGAATTAGATGTATTCTTTAAATATAATCCAAACCTTACAGATAGAACCTCAGTAGAACTAGAATCTGTTGTCAGAGATACTATTTCTGATTATAATTTTAACCAGTTAAATAAATTTGATGGTGTATTTAGACATTCACAATTAACAGCTTTAATTGATAAAGCTGATCCGGCTATTCAAAACTCTACTGTAAGACCTTACATGTTTATGACTATCACACCAAGTGTATCAGAAGGTGCTAATAACTTTGATTTAAGTTTCACATCACCTTTTTATGAAAGTGGTGCATCAACAGATTACATTCTAGCATCTACACCATTTAAACTTGCGTATTCAGGAACTATTGACCATTACTTTGGAGATATTCCGCTAGAAAATACGACAGATAGACAAGTAATAATATATAAAATTGTTGATGGTAAAGATGTTGTTGTAATTAATAATGCTGGAACAGTTTCACCTGCTAGTGGTAAAATTCAGCTTAATAACTTTACAACATATTCTAATGCATCTATTAGACTTACAGTAACTCCGAATTCTTTAGATTTAGCACCTAAAAGAGATCAGTTAATTGCTATCGATGCATTACGTGTTCAAATTACTCCAACAGTTGATACTATTGCGGTATCTGGTTCTACTGGAACAATAGATTATACAACACCATCGAGATTTAGATAATGGCGATAAAAGACCCTTCATTCTATTCTAATGATATATCTTCACAAGGATATATTGAATCTACTGCGTCTTCTACGCGGAAGAGTAAAGAAAAATTAAGAGTCGATTCATTAATACCTTCAGAAATATTAGAAAATTCAGCAGGAATTAAACAATTACTTGAAGCGTATTATACGTTTATGAACTTGGATGAATTTATTTATCAAGAAGATGAATCTTTTACTGATATTATTTTAGACGGAAAGGCAGTATTTAGAATACCAGATCCTAATAACGAGAACGACGAATTCTTTACTGATGAACAAGGGGCATCATCTACTCTCTTATTAACAGATCCTTCTAAACAGCCAGGAGATTCTGGTTATCAACAATTATTTGCATTAGATGCTCAAAAAGTTAATATATCTAATGGTAATGAATTACCTGGTTCTTTGGCTACATTAACATCAGAAGTTGGTAAAACTTTTCAAGTGCAGATGCTGGTAAATAATGAAATTAGTAACATATACAATGGGTTTACTGCAAAATTAACTACACCTGTTAAACATTGGGTCGGCCCAGGGCCATCGCACGTTTTAAATAATATTGAAAAGGCAATGGATATTGATGCTAACTCTCAGCAATTTTTAGAGTTAATGCAAAAAGAAATTGCGTCGGTAATACCAAGAGATATTTCTGTTAATAAGAGAAACCTATATAAGAACATTGTAGATTATTATAAAGTTAGAGGTTCTGCAGATTCTATAGAAATATTTTTTAGACTTTTATTTAATGATGAAGTAGAAGTACAATTTCCATGGGACAAAACTTTAATACCTTCATCTGGTAATTGGGATATTAATCCTTCTTTACCAAAAGGTGGCCAATATTTGGATAATAAAGGTCAACTATCTAATGTTATTAAAATACAAGATAGTTTAAGATTCCAAAAATTCTCATATTTAATTAGAACAGGACAGAACGTATCTACTTGGGAAAATGTATTTAACAGATTAGTACACCCTGCTGGATTTAAATTCTTCGGCGAAATTTTAATGATTATAGAATTATCTAAAGCTATTATGGGTGAAGATACTATACAAGGTGATAGATTAAACAGGTTTGTACAATCTGCTATGCCGTATTTACAACCAGGTGCTATAGGTATTGAAGATTTACCTCTACTTGTTGAAATGTTTGCTTCAGTATTTTTACCAGAGATACAAGGTAGAGTACACAAAACTGGAACAGTTAGTATACCGCCCCAATTTCTTAAAAATGGAATTATTACAGGCGTTCTGGTTACAGAATCAGGTAGTGGTTATTTAACTGCTCCTACAATAACATCTGCTGATGCTGGGACTCCTTCCGGATTTACTACGGCAACTCTTGCAGCAAATATCACTAATGGTGGTGTTGGTTCGGTAACAATAACAAATGGTGGGGCTGATTATAATACTCCAGTTCTTACTGCTGCTGCTCCACCGGCTCATGTGTTCGATGGTAGTGATGATGAAGTTGGCGGAACCGGTATTGTTAATCTTACCGATAACACAATTAAATTGACTGCTCCTCAGGCAGCATCTATACCAGTTGGATCACGTGTAACATATAGTTCTGGTTCTGGAACAGCTATAGGCGGATTAGTAAGTGGTACTGTGTATTATATTAAAACAAATTCAGGCACAGAAGTCACATTATCCGCTACTAACGGCGGTACAGTAATTGATATTACTGGTGTTGGTTCTGGTACTTCACACTCATTAACAGGTATTACAGCAACTTTAAGCGCAGTTACTACTAGTGGTATTGTTCAGAATATAGAAATTTCTGATCCAGGTTATGGATATAGTGGAACACAAACATTAACTTTTAATGGTACTGCTATTTCAGGGCAATCTTTAGTTGCACCAGTTATAACAATAGGAGTTGATTCACAAGGTAGGTTAGATGTAGATAATATAACAGTAACATCTGGCGGTAGCGGCTATGCACAAATATTTGGGTTTGTTCCTGCTAATACTAATGCTACTAAATTCGCCAATATACTTATTAATGGCGGTTCGGATAAAACATATAGTTCGCCCCCAAGTATAGTAATACCACAACCAACAGCTACTGACGCAGATGGTGTATTATTATCTAGTAACGTACAAGCTGCAGCTAAATTTCAATTGGCACCGACAAGTATACAAGAAATTCATGTAACATTTGGTGGTTCAGGCTACTTATCTCCACCATCAGTAACAATTAGTGGTAATGCTACTGCTAAAGCTGTTTTAGAGAATGGGTCTGTAACAAAAATAATAATAGTAAATGCGGGTTCAGGTTATACTGAACTACCAACTATTACAATGAGTACACAACTTGGTGGAACACAAGCAACTGCAGTTGCCAGATTAACCCCGAGTGAAATTAGTGGAACACAGATAACAAATGTAGGTTCAGGTTATACTGGTGATCCAGTTTTAAGAATTGATTCTGCTACTACTAATGAAAAAAGAGCTACTTTAGAATCAATATTGATTATATTACTTAATCACGTATCAGATGCATCAAGAACTGATACAACAAATAATTACTTTAACACAAAGGGAGATTCATATTTAACCAGTGAAAAACGGTTCGGATATAATGAAACCTTAGAAACATTGGGTTCAATACAAATACAAAGTACTGATACAGCCAATATAAATAAATATAATGTGAATTCGTTTATTCATACTAATTAATAGGAAACAAGAAAATGACTGCTATAGTAACATCAAATTTTAGGGTAATTAATGCCGAGAATTTTAAAGAAGATGTGGCTGATGCTAACACTAGTGTATATGTTGGTATTGGTAAGTCTGATGTGTGGTCTTTAACCACCTCAGATACAACCGATACGACGCCTTTTACTCCAGTTGATGCATTAGACTCATTAGGAGAGGCGTACCAAAATATGATTGGTATGAAATTAATAGGAACTGCTGATATATCTCACGTTGTTCCCAGATATACTTGGGCAACAGATACTAGTTATCATGCATGGGATTCAGATGATGGCTCGATCTTTGATAAAAAGTTTTACATCATCACTTCTGAATTTAAAGTTTATAAGTGTATTGTAGCTGGTGGATCGGTATCGACTCAACAACCAACTCAAACACTTACGGATCCAACTGCAGAATCTGATGGATATATCTGGAAATATATGTATACAATTTCAGTTGCAGACGCAGAGAAATTTTTAACTAATTCATATATGCCAGTTAAGACTGTTAGTCCAAGAGCAGGTGGACAAGCATCTGATTATTCAAGCGATTCTACTGCCGAGAATGCTTTATCAGAAGCGGATTATGCACAATATCTTAACCAAAAGGCTTCAACCAATTCTGTCACTGCCGCTGGTATTGAAAGAATTGAAGTTACTACAGGTGGTACATATTCTAGTACACCTACTATTGTTATTTCTGGAGACGGAACCGGTGCTACTGCTACCGCAGTTATGAGTGGTTCTGGATCAAATCAAACAGTAGCAAGTGTTACTATTAATAATAAAGGCACAAATTATACAGTTGCAGATATTACATTTAGTGCTGGTGATGCCGGTGCAAGAGCAGTTATCTCACCTGAACTTGGTCATGGTACTCAACCTATTAAAGAACTGGGTGCATTCTTTATTGGTCTTAATACTCAATTAACTGGTAACGAGAATTCTGATCTTACAGTTGGTAACGACTTTAGACAAGTAACACTTCTTAGAAATCCTAAAGTATTCGGCCCAGGTGCAATTGCAACTGCTCCAACACTTAAGGCTCTTCGTTCTTTAGATTATACATCAGGTGCACCGATTACAAGTTATACTATTGACGAGTTAATAGTAGGTCAAACCTCGGGCGCGCAAGCATATGTTGTAGAAATTGATGCAGCTGCTGGTTATGTTTACTATCATCAGAATAGTAAAACTGGATATAAACCTTTTGTAAATGGCGAAAATGTTGTTGGTCAAACAAGTTCAACAACAGGTCAATTAGAAAGTAGTAGTGCTCTTCGTAACCCAGAAGTTCACCCAGGCAGTGGTGATATTATGTTCTTAGAGAATAGAAACCCTATTAATAGAACTACAACACAGATCGAAGATATTAAAGTTATTATCGAATTCTAATACATATTAAAAGAGAAAGGATAAAATGAGCACAACTACAATAAAGAATTACTCCCAAGGCCCATATTATGATGACTTTGATGAAACAAAGAATTTTCATAGAGTTTTATATCGACCAGGCTTTGCAGTTCAAGCTAGAGAACTTACTCAAATGCAAACTGCCATGCAGGCACAGATTGACAGATTCGGTCAATATGCTTTTAAACATGGTTCGAGGGTTGTAGGTGGTAAAGTCACAGTTAATACTGAATATGACTTTATTAAAATTGATTCTGCATTTACTCATACAGTAGGCGGTACACTTAATTCAGATGGTTATCTTTCTAATTTTGTGGGTACTACTATTACTGGTGGTAATAATAGTGGAACACCAATTACTGCTAAAGTTTTACAAGTAGTTGCTTCAGATGGAACAGATCCTAATACACTTTATATAAAATATTTAAGTAAAGGTGGTTCAACTAGATCCGTAAGTACATTTGGTACGGGAGAAGAGTTTTCATCATCAGGTAGTACTACTTACTATGGTAAAGTCCAAAGTACTGGTACTCCAGTAGGTATAGGTTCATCTGCTAATATTGAAGAAGGAGCATACTTTCTTTCTGGTACTTTTGTTTATGTACCAGCAGCTTCTTTACTCTTGGACAAATATACTAATACACCTTCATATGTTGTAGGTCTTAATGTAGTAGAAACTATTGTTGATACTACAACTGATAATAGTTTAAAAGATAATGCTCAAGGTACTCCAAACGAAGCAGCTCCAGGAGCAAATAGATATAAAATCAGTACAACTCTTATAAAAGAATCATTAACAAATCTTAATAGCACTAATTCTAATTATGTAACACTAATACGAATAGATAACGGCGCTCTTCAAGTAGATAAAACAGATACTACTAATGTTACAACTGAATTATCTAAAAGATTAGCGAGAAGAACATTTGAAGAATCTGGTAACTATGCAGTTAAACCATATCAATTAGATATTAAAGAACATTTAGATACAGGTTCTAATAATGGATATTTAACTTCTGGTAATGGTGGTAGTGCAGATAAACTTGCGATAGGTGTTGAACCTGGTGTTGCATACGTACAAGGATTTAGAAATGAAAACATTTCAACTAAATATCTTGTCATAGATAAACCTAGAAATGCAGCAGACGCTGTAAATATTGATGCTAATGCTAATGTCCCAACTCCTGTAGGTAATTATATTGTAATTAATACTCCAAAGGGTGTTCCTGATATATCTAACTTTACTCATGTATTACTTAAATCTGCTGTAAGCGGTGGTGGTAGTACAGTAGGTACTGCTCGAGCAAGAGCACTAGAATATATTACTAATCAGTGGAGACTACATTTATTTGATATTACTATGTCATCCGGTAATTTCTCAGCAGTAGAAAGTGTAACACAAACTCATTCTACTGGAATTACATTTACTGCAGATGTTACAGATTCTACTGCGGTCAGGTTTGATATTGGTAATAATGGTTTAGTATTTAAGATGCCATATGCCGCTATTAAGACTTTATTTAATCCTAGCCCGGCCTCAGGCCAACCTGCTAATACTACAGAATATACAGTTAAGAAAGATTTTTCGACAACAATTACAAATAATGTTGCAACCATCCAACTTTCAGGTACTGATGGACACTTTACTAATATTAACACTGCTACATTTATTGCTGTTGGCACTGGTAACCTTGTAACACCAACATATAGCGGTGGAACACCTAGTGATGGTGCCACATCTATTTCTTTTGCCGCTACAGGTTCTAATGGTACTGCAGTTCGAGTTATTGCTGATGTTGAAATAGATGGCGGTGATAAAGTACAAAAAACTAAAACAAGAGATAATAATGAAGTTGCTTCAGGCGTAACTGCTAGTTCCGATGGGTCGTATTCATTAGGTAAAGCAGATATTATTAGAATTGTTTCTGTTGTAGATGCAACAGGAACTAATGTTACAGAAAGATTTACTCTTGATAATGGACAAAGAGATAACTATTACGATATAGGTAGAATTATCCGAAATGCGGATTCTTCTCCGGTATCTGGCGCACTCACAATTACATTTGATTATTATACTCATGGCGGTGGAGATTATTTCTCCGTAGATTCATATCCATTAGCAGATTATGATACCATTCCTTCATTTAACTCAGCACAAGGTAGTGTTGAATTAAGAGATTGTATAGACTTTAGACCGAGAAAAGGCGACTCTGCAAACGGCGGATCAACAGACTTTACCGTTACTAATGCATCTATAACTAGTAGTCCTGATCCATCACACGCTATCTCAATGTATGTTCAATATTATATGCCTCGAATTGATAAACTTTTTATCACTAAAGAAGGTGAATTAAAAACTGTTACTGGTGTTCCATCGGATAATCCTAAGGCTCCACCAGCTCCAGAAGATGCTATGGGTCTTTATGATTTAAGATTAAATCCATATATCTTTGATTTACAAGATGTGAATCCTAAATTACTTGATAATAAAAGATATACAATGCGAGACATTGGTGCTCTTGACAAAAGATTAAAGAACGTAGAATATTATACAGCATTATCTCTTTTAGAGCAACAAGCATCTAATACTCAATTATTTGAAACAACTGGTTCTGGCCAAATCAATGAAAGAACTAAAAACGGTTTCGTAGTAGATGGTTTCAGAGGCCACAATGTTGGTAAATCTACAGATCCAGATTATCAAGCATCTATTGATAAAGGCCAAGGTGTTTTAAGACCTAAGTTTGATGAAAGAAATGTTAATTTAATCCGTAAACCAGGTGATACTGGAACAGTAGTACAACATGGCTCATTATGTGTATTACCACATACTGTTAATAATTATATAGATCAGCCATACTCATCTGTTTCGGTTAATGTTAACCCTTACAATGTATTTTCTTGGAGTGGTACTGTTAAATTATCACCAGAGTCAGATGAATGGAAAGAAACTGACATTAGACCTGATGTTATTATTAATGATGAAGGTCTATATGACCAATTCGTGACTATGGCAGAAGAAAGTGGTATTCTTGGTACTGTATGGAATGAATGGGAAACTAACTGGACTGGTGTAGAAACAGATGTTTCTATTACTGGCGGTGGTATGGAATGGGGCGGTATGGATGAAATAGATGCAGCTGAATTCAGACGTGGTCGATGGGGCCGAAGAGGTAGACGAACTGGTTCTACAACTACTACTGCTACAACTGTAACTCAACAACAAGCAAGAACTGGTCTTACTACTTCCATATCATCAGATACAGTAAATAGAGAATTAGGTTCTAAAGTTGTAGAAGTCAACTTTGTTCCATTTATGAGATCAAGAAAAATATTCTTTAAGGCTGAATTACTTAAACCTAATACTAAATTATATCCATTCTTTAATGATATATCTGTATCTACTTTTTGTAGAGAAGAAACTTTCCAAGAATTTTCAGGTAGAACTGATATTGTAACACATGAAGGTGCGACTACTCACCCAGCAGGAACAAGTACTTTGACAACCGATGCAACGGGAATGGTCGAAGGTTCGTTTGTTATTCCAAGAAATGATGTCCTTAGATTTAAAACTGGAACAAGAACATTTAAACTAACTGATTCTACTACTAATAATTCTAATGATGGTAGTGAAACTACTTTTGCAGAAACACAATTTCATGCAGAAGGTTTAATCGAATCTGTACAGAAAGAAATTTTATCAACTAAGGTTCCTAGTTTTGTAACAACTGAATTAAATGACGAAAGAACTTTAACAGATACCACAGTTCAAACTACTGTAGAGTGGGTAGATCCTCTTGCACAAACAATGTTGATTGATACTGAAGGTGGTATATTCTGTAAAAATTTAGAGTTATTCTTTCACAAAAAGGATCCTGCAATTCCAGTACGAGTAAGTATCAGATCAGTAGAAAATGGTATACCAACTCAAAAGATTGTTCCAGGAGCAGACGCTGTAGTTTATCCATCTAGTGTAAATGTAAGTACTGATGCATCGGCATCTACTACTATCCCATTTGATCATCCAATTTATCTTGCTCAAAATCAAGAATATGCTATTGTAATTATGGCACAGTCAGATAGTTATGAATGTTGGGTTGCTGAGATGGGCGGATTTGATAAGACTAATCCTAATAATAGAATTACTAAACAGCCGTATGGTGGTGTATTCTTTACATCACAGAATGCTTCAACTTGGACTCCAGAACAAAGTCGAGACCTTAAGTTTAAATTAAATAAGTGCGCATTCTCTGGTTCAGGTGGTGAAATTACTTTAGTGCATGATACTATTCCTGCCAAACTTTTACCTCTTAATCCTATGGTGTCTACTAGTGGTAGTGGTACTGTAAAAGTATTCCATAAAAATCATGGAATGCATCAATCTTCTGGTCACACTTACCAAGTAGCAATTACAGGAGCTGCAGCATTTAATGGACTTGCAGCTGCTAATTTAAATGGTACTCATACTATTACTACTGTTACTCATGACACTTATGAATTTACAGCTGGTGCTAGTGATACTGCAAGCGCTACTGGTTCAGGTGGTGGAGCTGCTATCTATGCAACAGAAAATAGACAGATGGATTTAGTAAGAGCTAATATTCAATCTCTTACAGTCCCAGGAACAGATATCAGATATTTCATGACTCCTTATAGTCCAACAGAAGTAGTACAGCCTAGTGGAGAAATTTTAGCTAATCAGAACATAACATTTGCTTCACCGAAGACTATTGCATCTGCTACTAATTCATCAACAAAGACATTTGAATTAAGATGTGTCATGACAACAGATAAAGATACTATTTCTCCAATTATTGATATGAATAGAACATCATTATTTACAATTCAAAATAGAGTTATTGATAATAGTTCAGGAGATGAATTATCTGCTACTGGCGGTAATCAATTAGCCAGATATTTAACCAAGAAGATAGAATTGGCTGAAGAAGCAGATAAGATTGACGTATTCTTAAATGTTAATAGACCAAGATCAGCTAATGTTGATTTATATTGGAGAGTAGTAGAAGGTGGTGCAAGTACAGATATAGAAACTGTAGCTTGGCAAAGTACTGTGATATCACAAGACCCACCGTCTATACCTATTAATGATAATCGTTCATCATTTAAAGAGATACATTACAGTATTGACCCGCCGGGAAGTTTTGGTACTATGCAATTTAAGATTGTGTTAAGATCAAGTAATAGTTCTACTGTACCACAAGTTAAAGATTTTAGAGCAATTGCTTCGACATAGGAAATATTATGCCAAGAATTAAAAAAATAAAAGATAATCCTGATTTAGTTAAAGATACCGCTACTCAAGCAGTTATAAATACTAATAGTAATGCGATACACGCACGAAGGGCTCAAATTGCAGCTTCGAAAGCTAGAGAAGACGAAATTCAAACTATGAAAGCGGATATTGCAGAAATTAAATCCTTGCTTAAAAAATTAGGTAATAAATAATGGCCAATAAAGAAACAAGAGTACTAAAGTCAAATACCTTTGAAGAATTTAGACAAAAGACAAATGAAGTATCACTTAACGTAGGTGATAATGAACAATTAAATGTATCTCTAAAAGATAAAACATTTGATTTTGCTAATGTAAGTGCAGGTGCTACTCTTTTTGACGGACTTGATAATAATAATAAAAGTGTAGAATTTTCAATTAAGGCAGAAGAAACTCTGGATAATACCGGTGGATATATTATTCTTACTGGTTCGCCGACTCTCACGGGTTTTGTTGCTGATGCAACTGTTACTCAAACAGGTGGTTATTCTGCTACTATTGTAAGTGTATCTAGTGATAAAATTTTAGTAAAAAATTCAATTGGTACTTTT
>Ga0181412_1000186_pt1 | contig 26331 bp, 19 predicted proteins | sample 35SPOviralmetaG_FD_130113 | JGI IMG/M metagenome (GOLD analysis project Ga0181412, IMG submission 130113) | Marine viral communities from the oligotrophic San Pedro Time Series (SPOT) site, San Pedro Channel, CA, USA - 35 SPOT_SRF_2012-08-15 | ecosystem: Environmental > Aquatic > Marine > Strait... | reverse complement strand
GGCGGCATGAGTATTGCCTGTATCAGTAAATAACTTCCACTTGTTACTATCTGAAGTATCTCTAAACAATCCTGTATATTTGATAGTACTACCATCAACATATTTACCATAGAAACCTAAGTCAACTGCATCTGCGGCATTATTACTTCCTAAAGCAATTAAAGGGTCTTCTACTGTTAAAGTAGAAGTGTTTACTGTTATAGTATCTCCACTGACAATTAAATCTGCACCAACTGTAAGAGAACCACTTACTGTTAGTGTATCATCAGCCTGACTACCTAGTGTGAAATCTCCACCAAAATCAGAGTTTAGTTTAGATTTTAAATTATCAATTGATACATCATCGTTTGCTGTTCCTGCAATACTTAGTGAACCTGCACTACCTGCATTATCTGTATATTGTACAGTTATATTACTACCTGCTGTAATTAACCCACCAACGTAATCTTCAACTTCTTCTTGGGTTAGATGAGTATCTGTATCAGTAGAAGTAATGGTAATTGTATCCGAACCTGCTGTTGTAGTTATATTTACATTAGCACCACCGACTAGTGTCAATGTATCAGTATTTGAATCTGCAACAATGTTATCTTGTCCACTAACTGCTATTGTTTTGAATATATTTTGTGCAGAACCTAAGTCTGTATTAGTAATAGTTACATTACCAGTAGCACCACTGACTCCAATCCCTGTACCTGCTACATTAGAAAGAACTCCCGTATTAACTAATGTGAGGTCAAATGGGTCAGTTGATGCTCCACTGTTAGTATCAGTCCATGTTGCAGTAATACCTGTTCCTTGTGTAAACTGAACAAACTTACCATCTGTAACATTGACAGTAGTTCCAACACCGTCTTTGATATTAAAAGAACTAAATGAACCTGCCCCACTAACGCTAGTATCAACATATGCTTTAATTGCTTTAGCAGATGCTAAACTATCGTGTGATGCACTAACACTGCTTAAGTCTAAATCAAAATCATTGATATCTGAAAGTCCAGTAACAGATAGTGAAGTTAGATAGTTACTGTTGTCAACAGTGTAACTTCCTGCTCCTGTTCTTTTCATGAATCCGTTACTAGTAAAGTCTCCATCCATTACAGCCCCTGCCGCCGTAACATTAGTTACATCTGTTACATCTGCTGACGCTTCAATACCTGATAGTTTAGTCCTCTCTTCTGAACTTATTACTATTCCACTACCTAAATTAGTAAGCCCTGTTATCTTACCAACTGTAACTGCTCCATCGGCAATACTATCTGTTTGTACTGCATCATCAGCAAGTTTAGCATTAGTAACTGCATTACTTGCTAACTTAGCAGTGGTTACAGCACTTGCATTAATCTTACTTGTTAAGACTGCATTAGTACCAATCTTTGCACTAGTTATAGCAGTTGATGCTATCATACCATTAGAGATAGTTCCAGTATCTGCCGATGTAATCAGAGTACCTGTTATATCAGGAAGAGTTATTGTTCTATCAGCAGTTGGTTCTGCAATAGATAGCGTAGTTTCAAAGTTGTTATCAACAGCACCTTCAAAGACAAATGCATTCTGTACATTAACTTGAGTTTGGTTTACAGTTGTCGTTGTTCCCAAGACATTTAGATTACCACGAATATTTACAGTAGTATCATTATCTGTATCTCCTATGTTCAGAGTTTCTGTTCCATTATAACTAGCAAGAACAGGAGTAAGTGTTGCTTTACTAACTGTACTAGTATTACTGTGCGTGTTAGTAAGTGTGAGAGTATTACTTTCTGAGTTTCTTGAAATTGCAAGTCCTGTTCCCATTGCTAAATGGAATACACTACCTGAGCCACTAGTGTTATCCCTTAGTCTAATAGTTTTAACCGCAGGGTCATTATCTCCATTAGCATCTAAACCGTTTTCTGTTACTATTGAATAAGTAGTATCAACAGTAGCCTTACCATCAACATATGTTTTTACTGCTAATGTACTAGGTATTCCACTACCTGAAGCACCACTAGTTATGCTTGAATCAAAAGAACTTACGTCTGTTAATCCTGCTAATGCAAGCGAACTAAGTTTAGAGTCTAATTGAGTTTGTATAGAAGAAGTAACACCGTCTAAGTGTCCTATCTCAGTAGAACTTACACCACTAACACCATCTAATATGTTTAGTTCAGCCGCAGAAGCAGTAATACTCAAGTCGCTTAAGTTCTCTACCTTTGAGTTAAGAGCAGTTGTTAATCCAGTAACCTTACTTTGTGCTATATCATCTAACTTAGAGTTAGCAATACTACCTGCTAAATGAGCATTAGTAACTGAACCTGTGGTTAAAGAAAAGTTGTTAGCATTAGCGGCTACACCAACTAACTTATCATAAAGAGCAGTTGTAAAGTTCTTTTGTGATAATCCACCATCTCCTACTGTGTATTGTGTATTCACATAATTAGAAGCATCAATAGTACCTGCTCCATTAGCAGTCCAATCAATTATCTGATTACCACTTGGTATTGTTGGTTTGTTTAATATTTGTGAATCTCCACTACCTGAGTTCCAATCTGCATTAACATTCACTTCCGCCCCTGCTTCAATACCTGAAAGTTTTGATTCTAGAGTACTTGTAAATACTTTATTAGTAGTCCCTGATGCAATCTTATCTGCACTAATATTAGCCCCATTACTTATATCTGCATTTACTATTTGTGTACCAACTGCTCTATATGCTCCACTTAGACTAGGAATATCACTAGCAGTTAGTTTAGCAAATATATTTGCTAGGTTTACCTTTTTCAATCCAACAGTATTATCGTGGAAAGCAACGAAATCAGCAGTTCTGTCAATGCCATTTTCATTAGACAATCCATCTATATCTAACTTTAAGGTAGCACCAGTTCTATCAAGACCATCACTAATTGTGAGAGAGGGTTCTTTACCACTAAGAGCAGATACTAACCCATCAATTTTACTCTGAGCAATAGCCGCATTAGAATCTACTTTAACGTTAGTAATCGCATTATCAGCAATCTTTGATGTTGTTACTGCGCTGTTATTTATCTTAGCAGTTGTTACGGCATTACTTGCAATAGTAGTAGCCCCGTCTGCACTAGATGTTACATCACCACTATGGTTAGGATGAACATATGTATTTGCATCAGTAGAACCAGTATATCCTAAATCTGCTAAAGATAAAGTTCTAGTTCCCATTGCTGTAATATGTCCTGTGTTGTTTGTAGTAATACTATCTACTATTTCTGCTCCACTAGTATTTATATTACTTGTAGAATAACTAGGATGAGTGTATGGGTTAGCCAATTCAGATGTAACGGGTATGTTAAAGTAATTATTACCATCATTAGTGAAAGTCCATCTATCAGAAGTTTCATTCCACTTTAGTTGTACATTAGTATAGTTTCCTCTTTCGACTTCTATACCTGCATCTGTTGTAGAATTACCTGTTTGATTCTTATTCAGAATTACTGTGTTATCTTCTACGGCTAAGTTAGCAACGTTAAGAGTAGTTGTTGCACCACTTACTGTCAAGTCTCCTGTAACTGTTAAATCTCCACCTGTTGTTAACGCAACACCATTACCGATAGTGGTAGCAGTATTTATCTGAGCAAGTCTAGTTTCTAAATTACTTACACTTACATCAACATCTGTTGTAGTTAATGACAAATCAATAGTCCCATCACTGCTTTGATATACTGCATCTATTCCTGTTTCAGTATTATTACTAAACATAGCACCTACAATTCCTTGAACTGTACTTGTTGATATTTGTGTGTTAGTGTTAGTAGCAGATAAAACTCCACTACCATCTATACTAAGATTATTACCTACTTTAACTCCACCAAGAGTATTAGCGGCGGCAGTAGGGAGAGAGTAGTTGTTTGCACTAGCCTCAATCGCATTCAGTTTAGCATGGTCTGCATCTGTAAATACATTTGAATCACCTGCTGCATCAACATTAAATCTAGTAGAAGCGGCAGTTGGTATCTGTGAGGTTAGTGCTAATGTTCCTGTTGTAGAAGGAATAGTTATTGTTGTCTCTGTACCTGATACTGTTTTAGTAATAGTTCCTTCTTTGTTAATTCTAAGAGTTTCAGTATTGTTATCTATTATACTAATCCCTTGATTTGTTTGTTCATAGCCTAAGAACTGAACTCTTCTATCAACAGCATCCGGCGCACTACCTCCTGCGATTTCTATTACTGCAATAGGAATATCATCTGCATTCAAAGGAGCAACCATATTTCCATTATTATTGTTTCTTATTGCTAGTTGATTACCTGTAATTAAACCACTAGTATAAACTGCTTCAATAACTAATACAGCATATGTATTATTACTAGCACTCTGCATATTTACAGATTGACTAACAGTTCCACTTTGCATTTGAGTGAGTATGCCATCTCTAAGAAAGAAATTATCAGACCCACTTAAAGTGTAAGAAGTGTAAATACCTGCATTTCCTAGAGTTACATCAAACCCTCTAACTACTCTATTACCACCACTAGCAACGTTAAGAGCATTAATAATTCCACTGTGTATATTATCAGTGCCATCTATTATTCTAGCATTAGGATTAGTGTTTAATTTACTAATGAAATTAGGGTTTGTTCTACCACTCATCAAGTCATCTCCATTTCAATAGTAAAGGTCAAAGTATCAGCCGAAGCCAACACTCCTGTATTCGTGAAGGTAACTCGGCTCAATAGTGTATCGTCTGAAGCCTTGAATATTCCTAGTTCTGCTACACCTTCATTACCTATTTCAGAACCAGTAAACTCAGCAACCCAAGACATAGTTCCACTTGCTCTATTAACAGAAGGAACGACTGTCTTCTCTGCTACAAAAGAGTCTAATTTTAAATCAGAAAAAGAAGTAGGAGAACCACCTGTTCCTATTTTCACTTTAGTATATTGTGCTACAATGTAGTCTGCTACATCTAATAATCCGTTTACTGGTATCATATTATATCTCCTTAATCGTAAAATCTATTCTTGTATTCCTTCTTTATCGCACTTATTCCAGTAGAGGTTGTTTCAAACCCAACTGTTTCACTGAAACCAAACACATCATCGAAACCCATGTTAGCATTCAGTGTCTCCCCCACTACCTTATACTCTATGGAAGAAACTCTTAACTTCAAGTTATCGAATATTGAATTGCTACTTGTTGCCGAAACAGAGTCAACTGTTAGTAAGTGTGAAGTATCATTTCTACTCGCTTCAGTAATTTCTGATAATCTTTCTGCAATGCCTTTACTATATGTACCAACTGTCATTGTTAGTATCATACCTAGTACGTTTTCTATTTCAAATATTACATATTCACCATAAGGTATGTTATAAGTTGGGAAGTCTAGTACTACTATATCACCTGCTTCTAATAATTCAAATCCTTCTTTGTTAATTTGTAATGTTATCTTTCTTGCTTCTCCACTGTGAAGTTGTAGTTTTTTACTTGCTTCTATCATTGCTTCTTCTTGTGTTTTAATAGTGGAATCATTTACTGTTAGTGTTTTTGTATTACCAACCTTATTACTAACCATTGTATGGGAAACACCGTCTCCATTAACAACTACTTTACTTACTTTATCAAAGAGAGAAGTGTTATTTTGTATTGGTTCTATTCCTGCTAGATTCTCAAACTTAATCTGTTTTATTTTCAGACCCGTTTTATCATCAGAGTCTCTAAATATTATTTTCTTTCCTTTTATTTTATAGTCCAAACCTTTCTTATTAGTCAAGGAATTAATTGCCCCATACAAATCTGTATTATTAAATGTCAAATTAGTAACGAATGTTTTTTTGTTGTATTTTATGATAGCAGAATATTGAGGAGGAGAATAGTATTTTCCACCGGAAGCGAAGGTTATTGTTTGGTTATTTATTGATAGTATCTTACCGATTAAATGTCCTTCTTGAGTGTATATTACATCTCCACTATCCAAACCAACTACACTTTCTAAACAGACAACTGTATTTGTTCCATTACTATTTACTATGTTAGTGGTAAATACAGAAGTACTCTTTGTTTCATCATATTCCAATCCTGCATTTTTTACTATGTTTGCTAACTCAGTATCAATATTAGAACCAATATCATATGTAGTTCCAATGTAGCATCTTTTTACATTTTGTAATTTAGGTTTCTTACCTATTGTAACATCAAATATTTCACCACAAGATACCACCCCATTGCCTGTTAGTTTACCATCATAGGTCAATACTAAACATGGCTCAGTTGCTTTACTTGTTTTCTTTGGTCTTGTAAGCGATACTGTAAAATCTACTTGTTGTTTATTATTACCATCAGTAACATGAGTGGTTATTATATCACCTTCTGAGAATAACCCTATATCATTTCTAATAGCACTTGTAGTAGTTCTACATTCAATAAATGGATTATCTGCTACAATAGTACTATCAATATCTAATCTTAGATACATTGAGTAAACTCCTTCTTGGTAGTATTTATTTTCATTAGCAGATGAAGCATCTTCAGATGATGATTTACCACTTCTAAAATTGTCTGCAAAAGTATTGTATTTTATTCCTGTATCGTTCATTACATTAAACTCTATTTTATTTGGAGTTTCGTCAAAAGTTCTTTCTGCTATTTTCATTAGTCTGTATTTAGCACCATTATTTGATGTATCAATTGCAGTATCAAAAGTCAATTCGTGTTTTTCCCAAGAAAGTGTTCCTGTTAAACTAGGGGCAGTAACATTATGGTTTGTTATTTTAGCCATAAACTTAGGAACACCATGATGTCTTGCACTTTTTAGTGTTGAACCATCTACTAACTCTTCCGATACAATATAATATCCTGTTAAGTCAGGCATAAATGATAACCAAGTATGTGGTTTATTAGAGTGAGTTAAGTTGTCACCTAAAGTAAAAGTTATTGTTTTATTACTATTTGAATAAACTACTCCATCTAAGTAACCTGAAATAGATTTAGCAGTTAAATCAAATGTTGGTTTAATTATCATTTGTGGACAAAACATCATCCCTGTATTATTATTGCTAGTACTAGTAATAGCCGTCAACGCATGTGTTGTTTTTCGATATGCAAGAGCGTCATTGAACTTACGACTAGATAGTTTAGTTAAAGGATATAGTTTACTTTTTGTTCCTAAAAGTGAAGCCTGATAATTGTTAGAAATAGTAGCATAAGCACCATTCAATAGGAATCTTCCTGTTTCTGTATTATTAAATTGCCACAATCTTGACGTTTGAGTGTGTTGTTCCTGTCCTGCTGTCCCATAAATAGTACTTCCACCAAATGTACTTTGACTAAAATTAGTAAATGTAGATTCTGCGGCCAAAGATAAGGGCGCACTTGATAGTGATATATCTAAACCAACATTACTTAAGTTGTCAGTAGACGGAATCCAATCTTTAAACAATCCAATACAATTATCATAAACATGTGTTCTACCTACACCTAATGAATTATAATCAGTTGGAGTTTTTGTATGTCCATGTCCATATGATTTTGCAATCATAGCAGAAATCACCCTAGACATATGTAGCAATTTTCTATAACTGTCAGTATTCAAAGCAGTAGTGTTATCATCATCCCAACCATCAATAGAATGAAAAGGAGAATATCTCATATCTCGGTTGTTATTACTAGTCTTTTCAGGAGGGTCTTTATTTTCGGCTATGATAGGTAAAATAATGTTCATCGGGTCATAGTCAGTATCATCTCTCAACATCTGATGAGAAAAGGAATCAGTAGTAATATTTGGGCGCATAAGCCAAGCAGTATGAAATCTGATATTACGGTAATTATTTTGTCTATCAACAAAGTAAGATTCGGGGAAAGAAGAACCGTCTAAATCAGCGTCTCTAGTAGTTAAGCCATCTAAACTGTAATCAGGAGCAGAGAATAATCTGAATGTTTCAACTCCAAAAAACGGATGTCCATTACTAGAGTCACCATAAGGCCATGTGTATCCTGAAAACTTTAGAGTATCATTAGCACTTGTTATAGATAGATTATTTTTAGAAAATCCTTCCTTGGCACTAACTGCTGCTAAACCACCATATTCATTACTATCTAGTATAAAATCACCATCTGCGGTTTCTTCGCTACTAGCATAACCGCTATTTAGTAAAGATAACTTGTAGTACATATCCCCATCAGTATCGTCACTGTCTAATTGACTATCAGTTAAATTAACTATACTTGGTCTTGTTATCATGTGATAATCAAAATAAGGTACGGCAGGTATTTCATTCGAGGAACGTAATGATTCAAAATCAATTGGATTAAAGTGCCAATCAAATGTAGCCTCAACTAACCTTATTATTCCCCATCTTTTCATTTCGGCAGTGTTTTTACCACTCCCTTTGATAACCCCAGTTTCAAAATTAATGTCTCGTTTTAATGATTGTGCAGTTACACCATCATATAGTTGATGTGAGGTTTTATTTGTGCTTTTAGAGGCTTCACTTTCATATATTATACCAAACGTTCCATATGATTTAGAATGAGCAAACATGCTGTTGTGTCTTAATTTAGATGAAGGATAAATATCTCCTGTCGCTAATAATTCATATGGTAATGTTCTAGGGTCTATTTGTTCAAATGCTGAATATAAAATATCTACTTCATACGGTTTATTGCTAGGGTCATCCCAATATACTAAATCTAATGGGGCTGTTCTTGGTAATGGAGCAGTAGCATGGTAATACGATGATAAGTGAGTCCATCCATCTAATGTATTACTACCAAGTTTAGGCTTACTTGTTGACGTAGCAGATAATGTAGTAAGAGTACCATCTGCTTTAACACCATATCCTACTGCATATCCTTGTATTGCTTGAGGTTTTTTACCTACATTATAGATACTATCATGTGTTCTTGTTAAACCTCCCTCATTTATAGTCTGCAAATCCCAATATCTAATGGTTTCAGAAGGGGTTATATTCCCTCCAACCTCAAAATTATTATTGAGTCTATGAATAAAACCACCCGATTCTATGTTATTATTAACCAAATACAAGTTAGTATTTCCTCTATCATCAAGGCTATTTATCTCTACTCGACCCAATACCATTGGGAATAAAGGAGCAATTTCTAATACTGTTGAAGCAGAGTGTTGCTCAGTAATTCTAACTACATCAAACATTTCAGAGTTAACTGACATAATATCACTCTTAGTAATATCCACACCGTTTTCATTTCCTATTGTAAATGCAAAAATTGAGTCCTCGGTTGATATTGATTTAGGGGCAGATATATCATATCCAAGAGTATTGCCTGTTTTTGTAGAATCATCATTAGAAGATAATTGTAATGTAGTGTAATTAAAACTAGCAGTATAACCAATATCTAATCCTGATTTAAATGAAAGTCCTTTTTCACTAATAGAAGTAAAGTCACCAAACCCAACACTATCAGTAGGATTACTTTGTAAGGCTTTAGTCCCTGTTATAGAATTAATCTGATTTGAACCATATGGATTGTATGTTTTAAGTGTGTCATTTTCAGAAGTAGTTAGTGCTTGGTCTGTTAGTGTTATTGTCCATTCATGGTCGCCACCACCTCCGTTATATGAAGAACTAGCAACTTCGCCTATCAAATCATTAGTGTGATTAAACAATAGTGAATATTTAGCGAAGGAATCAGAAGGAACTGGGTTTTCATCATCTAGTTCAATTGTTATTGTCTTACCACTGATAGTAAGATTATCAACATTAGTAATTGGAGATACTGTGAGTAAAGGTGGTAAAGAAGTTTTAATTACATCACTAAATTGTGTTAATGTTTTATTTATTGTATCTCCTAATAACTTAGAACTATCATCTCTACCTGATATCTTAAAACTTGTAAATCCACTTTCTGTTTTAATATCAATATCTTCTACTTCACCACTAAAGACTTCATCTGTAATAGAATAAGAACCATTATAGTAATATGGAATATCAGCAGAAACCGTTGATTTTTGATATAGTGTTTTACTAGGGTTTTTTAATTTAGCATATTTATTATTCTTATCAGCATAATCTATTTCTAATGCATGACTATTATATTTTAATGGTGTCATAGTAGATAGGTGCATTCTACTATCCGTTCTTTGCACCGCTACATTATCCATAGTTAAAGCCTGAAATACTCCTCCGGTAGTTATCTTAGCAACTGTATCTGATTCAAACTCAAAATTAAGAACTCCTGAATAGGGCATTACAAACATGGTTTTACCTAGTATTTCTATATCAGGGTCAGGTGTATTTAGGTTGTCTGAACCAACCCAAGATGAAGCACTAGTTAACTTGTAATCTTTAATTGTAATAGTTTGAGCATTATCAGAAGACTTGTTGGTAATACTATGCACAACAAAATGATAATCTCCTACCTCAATAATATCGTTTACTGATAGCATATGGTGTAAATCTATTTCTGTTGGGATATCATATAATGTAAGAGCATTATATGATGTCTTATTTAGATATCCTTCTATCTTCTTTTTAGTGAACTTACCATTAAATAGATTATTTCTCAGTTTTAACACATCTCCTTCTCTAATCTTTAAATGTTGAAGTCCACTATTATCCATAAGAGTAATATGAGCCATTTTAGTCAACTTGTTTTTAGGACTATTCAATGACTTACTTTGTATAGGCTCAATTTTATTATTCTTGTATTCTGCTTTTTCAAAAGTAATGTATCTATTTGGCCCAGTTAAACCACCATCAATACTGTTAGCAGTAGGAGTGAGTAAATCGTTTGCCTGTCTTTTCATTTTAACAAAGGCACTATCCCATTTTGTTGCATCAAAAGAAGAATTACTAGTATTGCTATCAGTAGTCTTATGAGCATCTACTAATGTTGCGAGTATTTTGCTTCTTCCCAAACTCGGTATTGTGTTAGAAAACTTTGATTCAGTTCTAAATACTACATTTTGTATAGTCTTACCGATTTTTATTTTTTCTCCACTTGTACCTACTGTACCAACATTTACGGTGAATGTTGCTCCGTGTACAGCCACTGAAAGTGCGTTGCCTGAACTATACCCAGTACCTCCATTAGCAATAGCAATACTAGTAAAAGAATGTACGCCTAATCCTGAATCATATGCTACTGTAATATTAAATGTAGCACCATTTCCATCTCCTCCTGTCGAGGAATAGGTGTTAGTTCCAGCACCTCCTGTTAAACTACCTGATTGTGAAGTTGATGCTATTGACAGTACAGCATTCGAACCTGCGGTAAAAGAACTTAAACTAATTCTAGAATAATCAATTTTAAATTGTCCTGCTGTTCCTGTCTTTTCTTTAATATTACCAATATAATTATTATTAGAATCAAAAATAGATTGTCCTTCAATTAATTTATTTAGGTCAGTATTACCATTTGTTAAATGAAATGTCTGAGAAGTAGTATTGGCATATTGGGTGTGAGCAGAATAAATATCAACATTTAATTCTGTTCCATAAGCCCACCATCTCTCAGATGTAACATTATACTTCTCACAAAAATCTAATTGATTATCTTCATCTAACCTATCATTATAGAAATAAAATAGTGGTCTAATGGCTCTTACTGTAACATCATACTTATCAGTGGCTAAGTCTGAATCTCCTCTTAAGCCATAACTGACTGCAACAACTGATGTATCTGTTTTAGCCGTTCCTTTGTATATTTCAAAATTAGAATTAATAGGAACTGCTGTTGGGTATTTAGGCTCAAACTCTAATCCATCACCAAACTCATCAAACGATGTTATTCTAGTTATTCTAGCAAAGTGTGGTCTAATGTTATTCCTACTTTCAGTGTCTAAAGTACTTACTAATGAAGTACTATGAGAATCTTTATTTCCTGTGAGGTCGGGATTGATTAGAATAAAATAATCATAGTTATCAATATCTAAACCTATTACACCACCCGAAGGATAATTAGAAGTATCATATTTGAACTTACTATTATTTACACTAGTATCATTGCTATTTGAATCATATACTTTTATTTTATACGAATTAGTTTCATCTCTGTTTTTAGCATAAGTGCTTAATGAAGTATTAGTTGGATATATCCGATTCACAATTAAACTAGCATCATCGTTTGATACACCACCACTATGAGGAGCATTTCGTATTTCAATAAAGTTAGCAGAATCAACCCAACTAAGACCTGTTGTTGAGTTTTCATATCCTATTTGAGTTGCTTTAAATTGAGGATTAACTGAAACATCTGAAAAAGCATCACTACTAACAAACTCATTTCTTTTATCATCATAATCACTAGTTATGTCAGTATCTTTTTTACCTACATTAATGGGATAAAACATCCTACCAGTTGTAGGGTTTGCCGCACCCATTTACTCACCAAACCTGTAATAAAACAATATGTTACTATAACTTGGAGAAAGTGTTTTGGTTGTAGATAGATTTGGAGCATTACCACTATGCATTGCTATTTCATATATTTCACCATAAAACTGTTCACTAGCAGAAGACCCTTTTCCTATTTTACAATCACTAGGATGTAATGTTACATTAGACTCTAAATGTTGTGTTGATACTTGTAATGAATTATCAAGATATATTTCTGCGGCATGTTTTAGATAAGTAAAAGATATCTTATACATTTGGTCTAAATATAATGCTTCCTTCAATTGGGAGTAATAAACAGTAGTGCTACTTTGGGCTTTATCCATTGTTATTACTCCTGCACCACTACCCGACAAAATATTTGTACCGACTACTTTACCGATAGAAACTCCTGAACTATTAAACAACTCTGTTCCTTTGCCAACTAGATTGATATTACTAGCAGTTCCTAATGTTAAAGTAGAGGCTGTACCATTACCAGTAGCAGTATCCAATTTAGTTAGAGAAGTAGTATTACCTACATAATACCCATAAGGGTCATAATAACCTGTTAGTTTATTCTCTGCTTTAATCACTGTATCCGTTTCTAAGGTTTGAAAAGTTCCATTTGTTGATTTGAACTTGGCTACTATTTTATATTCGGCGGGTTGATTATAACTATTATCAGTAGTATTTTCTAAATATAATTGTACATTAGTATTATGAAATATCATTAACTTATTTGGAGAAATAGTATATTTTGTAGTAGAAGACGTTCCTAATATACTAGTACTTTCATATGTACTTGCTCTACTACTAAGCGAATCACTCGGATATGGAGGAGTTTTAGTAGAATCTAATACCCCGAACTCAGCGTTTCCATGTCTAGCAGAACCATTTACGTCATATGGCGTAATAATACATTCAATAGTAAATGCCCCTGTATTATCCCAAGGGTTTCTATTTCTTACATCAGAAATAGTATTAGCAGTAGGAGTACCAACATTATCGCTTGATGGTTCTACTTGAGTAACAGATATGTCATAATCTAGATTTAGATAGCCGCTTGACAGAAGAGGAAAGACTAGTTTGTATGGACTACCTACATATGCGTTAACCATTTCTAATCCCTCAATCTAAGAAGTTATCCGCTATCACCTTTGCTTCCTCAAACTCCAATTGGAATTGTACAGATGGAAACTCCTGTCCTGAAACTGTTGTTGAAAATGAACGAATAAATCCTGTAATTCCTAGAGTAGCAGAATCTGTATCAGTAGAATTATATGGAGTAAAATATGCTTTACCTCCACTAACAGCCGCAGTAAAGTCATTATCATATTCTCTGTTCTTCCATGACCAAGGTATTAACTTACAATCATTCAAATCAGTATTCTCATTAGTATTTGCATGATATTCAAAATCATGGTTAACTCTACTTGGGATTAAGATAACAATCTTGTTTATATTTTGGTCATCTTGAAACGTACTAGCATCAACATAAGAATGAATTAACTGTGCTAATTCAAAAGAAGTGAATCTTCTTGCCTTTGATTCCCCATCTTCTGTTTTCTTTTTAGTGATAGTTTGGTCAACTAATATTCCTGTTACACTAACAGTTTTCTGAGCCATACCAATATCCATAGCCAAATTAAGAGACTCACCTCTTACTGCTCCTGAGAATGGTACTCCTAGATTCATTACTGTTTTACTTGTTGATACTGTTAAGTCACTAGCAAGTAAAGAGATTCTATTCTCTTGACCACTACCAAACTCATTCCTTCTTTGTAGTTCTAAGAAGACTCTATAATTTGGGTCAACCATCACAATCTCCCCGTAGTATGTGCTGTTCTATTCATCTTTAGATTAATCTCTCTAGCAACCTTATTTGCTATATCTCGTATCTCTGCATCAGAAGCACCAACTCTACCATTAACATGAACGTGTATGTTACTTCCTGCCATTCTTCTACTTTCAGCGTTAGAGTGTACTCTTGCTCCTGAAGGTAATCTAACTAGTTCAGGCCCACGTTCTCCAACTAAAGCCATACCACCACTACTTACTCCACCATTAGCAAAGGAAGCAAGACCACCACCAAGAGATGCACCTGCACCCTGAATATCGTTACCAAAACCTTTGATTGCTCTACCACCTAAACTTGATGGTATTTTACCACCAATAAACTTGACAATACCACCAATAACCGTGAATATTCCTTTTAGTAATAAAGAAAGCATTGTTTGTAGAGTTCTTAGAAGTATTCCTATCAAACCATTCATCATCTTAATAAATCCATCTTGTAGTTTCTTACCATCACCACCAAATGCTCCTTGAAACATCATAAAGACTCCTGTCAATGCTTCTTTTATATTAGCAAGTATCTTACCAAACAAACCAAATTGTTCTTCAAACTTTTTGAATCTTGTACCTAATTTCATTTTCTTTATTATAAATATTAATAGTGCGATACCTGTAACTATTAATACTAATCCTATCATTGCTTTTCCTAAGAACGCAAGACCTACAACAAAGAATTGTCCTATCTTTCCTGCTATTGGCCCAAGTTTTTTACCAAGATTAGCGAATGCAGTTTTTGCTCTACCCTTTATGTCACCTCTTTGACTTTCATTGCGAAGAAAAGACATTTTACCAAAAGTACCACTCATCCCAATATCCATAAGTCCTCCTCCTCCTTTTACTAAATGCCTACCAAAACCTGTTGTTTTAAACTGCTTTGCACTATCTTTGAAATAATTCATAATACCTCCTTTTCCTTCGCTGTCTGCTGTAAAACCTCCTTTAAGAAAATCTCTTGTAGCGTTAGGTATTAGTGATTTTAATATTGCTTTTTTAACACTTTTTTGAGCCTTTTTAATTCTTTCATCAGCCATATCCCAATACTTACTGTATTGTTCTGCGGGGTCAACCCCTTTAATACCGCTAAACATGTTATACAGAGGGTCATTCTCTAATGCTTTACCACCATCAATCAGTAATTTTCTAGCCTTTTGTATATCTTTTAATGAATCAGCCAGTTTGAGATTTGCTTCAATTGACTCTATTGTTGATTTAGTTGCTTCTTCTTGTCTTTTGTGCATAACGTTAATAATATTTCCAACCGCACGAATCTGATTCTGAACTCTCCACATTCCTGTTCCTGAAAGAATACGGCTGATAATATTCCATTCCTGACTGCTTCTAGCAAGTTCACCAAAGGCTTCACCTGTTCTAGTTATAGAAGTATTAGCCCTATCGAATGCTAGGCTTAATTTAGAAAGGTCTTGAGCCGTGTCTGTCATTCTTTTTCATCTCCCTATCTAATTCTTTATGTTTCATTGATTCTACTTCTGCATGTATTTGTAGCATTTCATTCATTAATCTCATTGAGGTGTATTGTGCTTCCGCAGGACTTATTGAGAAAGTCTTGCAGTATGAATACAATATGATTCTAAAGGCAACAGAAGGTTCTACTTCTCTACCGTGTAGTGCTTTACGAATCAAATTGCTTTTTTTGTATCCTCCTCCTGCAAATCAAAGAATGGGTTTGGGAGGACTTCTTTTAACTGCGCCCCAACATAAGGGCTTAGTCTGAGTAATTCTAAACTAGTAAGTACGGGTTCTGTTTTCTCTACGAACTCTGTACACATGAACTTATACATCTTGTTTAAATCAAGAGTCATTTCACCATTGTCACCCATTTGCATGACAGTAGATAGTGCTTGCTCGACTTGTAGCCAAGTGGGTTCTTTTACCCATACTTTTAGCACTTCATCCGAATCAGGTCTTACCTTTATCGTATGGCATTCAGTTGCAATTGTTGCAAACAGGCTGTTCTTATCACTTACTATTTTTTCTTCACTCATTGTATTTCCACCTAACTAAAAACTAACAAACAAACGATGTTAGTGGAATGTAATGAATATAATAAAGGTTCTAACTTACTTAGAATCCCCCTATATTCCTGATGCAGATTGAAGTATTTTCCAATCTCCTTGATACTTAGCATCTGCTAATTTCCTAGCAGAAAGAACTACATCTACCTGTACTGGCCCTTTATCTTCAGGCAAAGGAACAGTTACACTTTGAGTAATATAATCTTCAAACTTTAACTCAATGAAATCATCTACTGTACTATTATCCATATCCTTAGCAAACTTTAGAGTTAGTTGTTGACCATCACCATTAGACTCACCATCCTTTCTTAGTTCATCCCAAATTGTTGTATCCGTAACAAGTAATGATAGGTTGATGTCATATGTTCTCTGAGCAGGTATGTGTGCTGACATTATTTGACGAGAAGATTGTCCTATGAATCTTTGAGGAGTTATGTTGTTATTGATAGCAACACTACCTGACTTTACTCTAGCAACAGTCTGACCATACAATTTAATCTGTCCACCGGAAAACAAGTAAGGTCTAATGTTAGTATCATCAGCATGATAGTTGAATAAACCAGTAGCAGAACTGTCATTTGTTCTTTGTCCTCTTCTTGGTGTATAACCCGCAGGAGCATCAAAAGCCCTTCTTGTAACTAAGTCTAGATTTGCTTTCAACTCTTGTCCTTCATCGAAGTTCATAGTTAAACTGTTTACTTGACATCCAGTAAATACTCTAGCATAGATATCTTTGAATGGTCTTGTAGTGCTATCAGTTGTAGTACCTAATGAACCAACATAATAATTAGCATTTGCTAAACCTGATTTTTCATATGTTACTTCTAATGCAAAAGAAGGTAATGCGTCTCCATTATTCTCAGTAAAATCATAGAGATAATAACCACCTGCATTTTCTGTTACTTGTTGTAATTGTGTTTTATCTGAACTTGGTGGATATTCCTTTCCTCCTATTGTTCTAACAAGTCTATGGTTAGTTGTATCTATTGCTACTCCTGTACCTGATAAACTGTTTGCTGAACCTAATACGTGTGCTGTTCCGCCACCTGATACACCATTAGCAACAGTATAGTCTCCTAATGCATAGTATAACCAAGAACCATTACCCATTGAAATATCTAAAGAACCTCCACTAACAGTTTCTCCTTTCTTGTATTGGTATCCTAGATTTCTAGAACCACCTAATGCTAAACTAACTTGTGCTACTTCTACTTCTACATTAGGAGGAGTTAGAGTATTAACAAGACCTAGCCAATTATCTGCTAGTAGTGTAGGTTTTCCTGTTATCACATTAGGAGCAGGAGAAGGTGCGCCAAAAGACATGATAGTGATATCAATATCATCATCAACTGCGTCTCCAATATCTTCTGCAAAGGTAATAGTGTTTCCAGTATTACTCTTAATCATGTATGTTCCATTAAAACTAGCACTTGTAGCGTTTACTATCTTAGCCATACATCCTTGATATAAGTTAGTTACTAAGGTCATTGCAACACCTTCAACAGCATCAATCAAATCAACAGTAGTAAAATCTGCAAGAAGGTCGCATCCTTCAAAATAGATGTCACTTTCAGGTATCATTGTAGCACTTACACCTGCTCCTGTAAACACCTCATCTGTCAAAATTGTTGTTGTCGTCATACGCTTCTCCCCATTCTCTTCATCTCTACGCCTAGTTTATAGCCCAATAACCTTTTCTTTCTATCATTGGCTTCACTCCTACTTTGCAACTTTATTATTTCTGCACTATCGGTGTAAACTGTTCCCCCCACTGTCGTAGATATAGTAGGGCTAAGTGAGTTTGTCTCAAGAACATGTCGCAAGATTCTGTATAATATTCTAAGTCTATCTCTAGATGTTGTATTATCAGCAAAGTCTCTTCTATGTAATACTCTCATATGTATTGTAAAAGAGAATGTTTCATTTCTAACTGCGTAATCCATAGTAGGATATGTGGTAGAAGAACTATCTTCATAGACAACAATAACTGCTGAATCACTATCAGCGTCTACTCTTCTTCCTTCCTTTGGTTCAATTGAACGAACATCTATTACTTTAGGAACAGGTAAGTTAACGGATATTTTTCCACTATTGTATAATGATAATGCAGAGGAACTCCAATTATCAGTAATCAATCTCATTACAAATGTAACTTCATCAAGGAGTTCTGCCATTTACTGCCTCCATTGCTTTTTCTTTTACTTTACCGACAAAGACATCTAATGCATGTTTGAATACTTCATCATCACTAATAGAAAATCCTGCATAACCTAGTTCTGCTAACGCTTCATTTCTTTCCATCTCTCTATCCAAGATTTCACGGAATAAATTGTTTAAGTCTTGCATAGTATCACGATATAAAATGTATTAGATTCTTTTTACCATCAACTATTTTATTTGCTTCTTCAAGCATAATGTCATGTTTGGTTTTCAAATCAATATTAGAATCTGTCTCGGCAATTAAAATTGAGTTGTCATCATGCCTAATAATTTCTGCCGCAACAAACTTAGTCGCCGCTTCATGTATTGGTGCAGGAACTCTACCATCACCCGCAACATATGCAACTCTAATTGAATGATTAGTGATGTGAGGATATTCTTGTAAAAAGAATATTTTCCCCTCACTTTTCATTTGCCAAAAGTCTCCTCTTCTTCTTTGGTCTTGGTGGTCAGTAAAACCTTCTACTGAACCAAATGTAGATGAAATTGTACAGTTAGACCCGTCATCACCTAGAAGCAATGAAGATATTACAATTGTATCTCCTTGTTCTGAATCAGTGGTAGCATAAAAGAAATCTGAAATATGTACACTATCATTTCCGTTTGCCGTTACAGTTTTAGATGCAGTTTCTCCTGTAAACTTAGCCGTCTTCATAGGATATACTTCGTTGATAGCGTCAACTATCTGACTAGCCGTTGTTTTTGGCCCAAAGTTATCAAAGAAATCAGTTGCTTCATCTAACTCAAAAGTATATGTTCCCACCGTTAAAGATATTTTCCAAGCACTACTAGTTACAGTACTTGGTACTGTTAGTCTAGCAGTTGCTGATGCTAGGTCTTTCCAATTATTACCTTGGTATATTTCTAACCTGACTAACTTCTGAACTTTAGGTTGGGATAGTTGAATGAACCCAACATAATCTTTGTATGGTCTTACTGGGTATGCACCTTGATTGAATGCTGTATCAAAAGAATGAAACTCTTCATGATGTAATATTGGCCTATATGATTGTTTGATACTATCATCTATTTTTTCTTCTACTCTTTTTATTATCTTACCTACTTCTGCGATAGTAGGGGTAGTTGAACTAGTAAATGCACCAATTTGTAATAAGTTAGAAACATCTGTATGCGTAGTATAGTAACCATTACCTAACGTATAACTAACATTAATATTTGTAAAATCACTTGGAGAACTTACTTTGCCCATCTAATCACCTTTCTATCATTTCCTTTAATCCTTCATACTCAGTATAAACTAATCTTAATTCATCAGCATCATTAGAATCAGTAAGGGTAGTTCTATTTTCTTTTTGTTTATCTGAAGCACCTATTCCTCTTTCAGAAAATCTACCTGTTTTGAATCTATCTTTACCACCACTAACACGGCGACCAATATTAGTATCTACTTGACTAGTAACTTTTATTTTTCTACTAAACGTTAGAATTGGTATTCCTTCAGTATCGGATACTTTGAACTCAACATCTCCTTCTCTTTTCCAATCTTGACTTTCTTCTAACTGTTCTTTTATTGTAGACATTAATCCATCAGTATCATCAGCCTCTGCTAATAGTGGAATAATGTTAACTGATTCTCTGTAATCCCCACTCTTGATGTTCTTTAGTATTGCTTGTATCTTTGAGATAAAAGTATTGTGATTACCAAAAGCAGGATAGTATTCTTTAATTTCACCATCTTCTTCTATACCAATTGGTTTTTTCTTTCCTTCAACTGCTTGTACTTTGGGTGTTTTCCTATCTGCTGTTGCAATCTGAACCTTTTTCTTGTTTTTATCAAGACCATACATGAACATGTTATATAATTGGTCATCTTTAGGATTGATTACTTCTTTAAACTCGGTTTCTGTTTGTTCAGGATTTGATAAGTTATAATCATCATTCTTAATAGAAACTATTAGTTGGTTGAAAAACTCAACTAATTCTTTCCTTCTTTTCTCAGACAATATTTGTATAAACCTATCAAAAGGTGCTTCGTTTTTATCATACACATAACTACCCCAATTAGATTCTAAATCATCAAACAGTGATTTTAACATAAGAGTTCTTTTTGTCATATTTTTAACAGCAGATGTAAGTTTCTTATCTTCATCCTTTCCTCCACCTTTAACAGCCCATAAAATAAATGCTTCTTCATCTTCCCACTCTTTCATTTTCAGAGTAATACTTACTTGGCCTAAATCAATTTTATTTGATTGCGGAGTTAATGCTCCTAGTATTGCATCCTTTAATCCTGATTTTCTTTGTGACCTAACTATCTCAATAAGTTCCTTTTCATTTGGGAGAGATATATCTTGCAAACTTTCCCAAAGTTCCTCTAAGTTTTCACTTCTATTTTCTGTGTTAAATGCTTCTTTCTTACCAAATGAGTTTAATTCATATCTACCATTACCTAAAATCTTCAGACTAACAAGTTTGTTAGACCCTTTTGTTTCGGCTTTTCTTAACATCTTCTGAGTGATACCTGCATCATCATCTTCTTCCTCTTCCATACCTTCAGCAACTTCTCTATCCATTTCTGCTTGGTATGCTTCTTCTTCCTCTGCCTCTTTTTCTTTCTGAGTTTTTTTCTGTTCTGCTATTTCCTTAACACTTAGATTCTTTCCTTTAACAGAATTAAATTGAAATGAATCTTCACCTAGTACTCCATATCCTTCTACCTTGAACAGTTTAGTAAAATACCCTTCAGTATCAATAGTAATATCTGTACCTGTTGTTGATAAGAACTCTTGTAGTGTGGATGGATATAGTACAGGCTCACTTCTATCAAATGCGCCTAACAGTCTACTACTTCGAGAAATGTATTTGTCTTTTGCTTTTTCTTGAGCAGGTTTAGTTTTCCTATCAGTATCATCTAACCCCTTACCATATCTGTCTCCTAAGAGTTTACTCACTTTCAAATCATTACCTAAATCAATAAGACGAGTGTTTTGGTCATCCATCACATCTCTCAGACCTTCAGAGAATGCACGATTTTTACCATCAGGTTGAATATAACCCATTCCTTGTAGTTCAAGTACTAGTTTGGACAATGGGGCTTTTTCTATAACAGAAAGAAACGATTGTAGATATTCATCATATTCTTCCTCATCGAAATACAAGTCAGTACCTTTGTAGTCACTATCATCTAAAGTAATTAGATTTCGTGTGACCCTTCTAACCTTTTGCATGTTAGGTGTATCTGATACAGAATTGAATACATATGCGGCTAGATTTCTGAATAAAGGTTGATTATCTAACAAGTCTTCCCATTTACCTTTTTTATCTTTAGGAGTTAAAACAAAACCTGTTTTCAGCCTATCTACTACCTTATCATTTACTCTTATATCCGGCATTCATCAGACCCCAACCTATGCAAGCCATTTAGCCCATGCAACTGCTTTACCCAAACCTGATGCTAAACCTAATCCACTTTGAGGTGGAGTATATGTTGGCTGTCCTGTTTGTGGGTCTATCCAATACGGATTGTTCATGTTGTCATAACCACTTGGAGGAATAGGATAGCCACTACCATTGTTCATAGCCATTTGCTGTTGGTTCAAGGTGTTGTTAAAATTAGTACTCATATTACCGCCTTGTATCTGACTTGGGTTTAAGCCTTGAGGGTTCATACCCATTTGTGGAGTTGTCGTAGGTGTTTGTTGCTGTGGAGCAGAGAAACCCTGTGCTTCTAGGTATTGTTGTTTAGCCATTCTTCTTTGCATAACAACTTCACTATTGATTGCAGTAGCCAATAGATTCTGCAAATCTAAATCTATATTTTCTTGTGTAATACTAGTAAAGTCAGAAAGTGCTTCAGGAGACATTACTAAGTTTCCACTTGAACTTTGATTAAACTCTAATTTAACTAACATTTGACTAACCGTTCTAGTAACAGTATCTTCAATTAGTTTTTCTAATGCTCCTAAGAATGCTTCTCCATGATACTGAAAGAAGTCTTCTACATGGTTTTCTTGCAATGTCAAAAGGTTGTTCATTGCTTTAAATTGGGTCTGCTGTTGCGCTCCAATTTGTGTTGATAAGTTACCATTGCTTGTTCCGAATAATCCCATTACGCTACCTCCTCTTGCTCCGAACTTGATACTACCTTAGCACCTTCAGTTAATAGTGTTTTGATTCTTTCGTTAATTCCGTTGTTTTCTATTATTAGTCTAAACAACTCTTCCTCTTTAGTTTCAGAAACACTAGAAGGGGGGTGTATTGACCATCCTAAAGATGAAAGAGATTGTATGTCCTGTTGTTTTAATCCTGTTAATGGCCCACTTGCTAATGGATTTAGAGTTTTAACCGAAGGCATATATGCACTGAAAGAAAGGCCATGTTCGTCTGCTAGTATTTGTTGTTCTAACATTTCATATTGCCTGTGTATCTGAGCATGTTTTTCACAATAAGTACCACGCATTGGATATCCTTTACGCACCTTATGTAATGGAAGGGGTGGCCTCATTGCATCTCCTGCTTCCCAAACTTTTTGTGAACCACATACTACACATCTATCTTTTAAATTGTATTTGAATCTGTATGGTATTTTCAAGAACTTTTTCTTTTCAGGCATTAATATCTTAGTTATCTCTTTCAATTGTTTCTTTGGTTTTGTATTTTTAAACTCATAAAACATTACCGCACCTGCGGCTCTTGCGGCTGAAAACCTATCTAAAAATGGGTTCGCTCCTGTATTTGCTGACTGTGCGCCAATCAAACTTGGTGGTTGGAATTGCATTGACATCTATCTCTCTCCTCTAGTAGTCCCTTATCATTGTTAGGATTCCTCTATATACCATCTCTGAATCAGATTTAGCACTTACAATATACTTATGACATGGGATTCCTTTATCATTTAATTTCTGCATTCCATTTCTAAATGATTCAAATATCGGGTGTTTTTCTATCTTACCATCATAGTCATATTTATCTTTCCATAAATCATATTTGTTAGCCCAAAGAGCAACAGCAATTGGGTAGTCATGCATTTTCTTTTTCTTCTTTTTTCCGTTAACGTTCCAATAAGGAGAACAAATAGTATCCACTAAAAAAGTCCAACATAACTGTTGTTCTATATCGTAGTGTTTATCCATATGCCTATCATCTAACATGAATATAATATATTTAACATGTCGAGTACGCATATCTTCAACCCACTCAGTCCAAAATACAGTCTCTCCACCAACATCAGCAGTTTTGACAGTATGTGCATCCCCATCTAATTTTACATACTTTCTAGATGCTCTCTTTAATCCAACTGTTCTATCTGTAATAGAAGGTACTTCACCCCTAGTTCTTAGTTGATGATGTAATGTAGTTTTACCTGCTTTACTTGCTCCATACACACCAAAAGGAATTGAATGAAGTCTTTGATATACTTTGTTAAGACCTTCAACAAGTAGTATAGCAAAACCTGCCATTACTGACATTTTGCCTCAACCCCATAGATGATGCCAAAAACTAAACATTCCGTCTAATATCCATTGAAATACATTTATTCCAAAAAGAGGTAACATATGTCCAATAGAAAAACTAGTAACACAAGCAATACCACTCCAAAGAAAAAATCTTGCTCTTAAGAACCATATATCAGCAGAATGCGCTCTTTGTAAATCATAGGCTAATGTAGATTCATCGAATCCCATTAGTATTTCTGAAACCATATCTTACCCTCATTCATTGAATTGGGTTAAAAATGTTGGACTCAATGCATTATCATTAGTTGTTACTGACTGCATAAATGGAGTCTGAATCTCCCCATAATTTTGTTGTTGGAATGTTTGGTTAAACTGACGTAGTGAATCTCTAACTCTCTTACGGTTTTCTTCTTCTCTAGCCTTTCTATTCCAATAACCGTCTATATTTCTCTTTAACAAAAACTCTTCTATAACATCGTTTAGGAATAAATCAAATATCGCTTTCATTATCATTATTGCCCCTACTGTTGCAATACCGAATAAAACAGCATGAGAGAATCCTCCGTATGGAAAGTTAACTCCTACCATTTGGTAAAAGTAAATATTAACACCACTCATTGCTCCTACGAACAATATAGTCATAATTAATCTTGTATCTGTATCAATTGATGGCAATGAATCAACTCCATGTACAGGAGTATGCCCCACCACTCCCAGTTAATATTGCAGTAATACCAGTACCCATTGCCCTACCATGCATATCAAACTCAGCAGTAGAATTGGCAGTCACTATCAATCTAGCAACTTCATCAGATGAACCAACAGTAGTACTAGCACTATCATAGATTTTTAGTGTTGCAGTTCCAGTTGCAGTAAAATGAATGCTATTTAATTTACAATTACCAGTATTCAAAACTGCACTAGCGGTTCTAACGGGGCTACCTGCGACTCCCCCGACCATCATTTCACATCCTTTTTAGTGGTCTTTTTAGCAGGTGTTTTCTTTGTGGTTGTTTTCTTAGCAGGTGTTTCCTTCACCTCTTCTTTAGCAGGAGCAATAGTTTCAACAACTGTTTCCATTACTTCTTCTACTTTCTTTTTGGCGGCTGACTTTTTCTTTGGATATAGAATAGATAAAACATCATCTTCTTCTGCAACATTCAAATGTGCTTTTAGATATCTTAACCTTCTGTCGTCTAATGTTGAAATATGTTTCTTATCATCTTGTGTAAAATCAATAAGAATTGATTCATCACAACAATAGTCTATTGCAATGTTTGCAGGAACTTCGCACCATGTATGCGCTCCTATCGAATATTCGCCTTTTCCTATTACCATCTCGCCTTCAGGTCTATGTCTTACTAGTTTCATTAATGCCATAATTATGCCTCCATTATATTGGGTAGTATCCCCTACCCCGATAGTTCGGAGTAGAGGGTACTACTTTACGTTTTCACTTTCTAATGAAGTACTTTAAGCACTCTTTAGGTTAGTAATCTTACCTTGTCCTTTGAAGAAGGAACAGCATGTCTCACCCATAGTGCGGTACATACCTTGGTTTCCAAGTTTACCAACACCGAATGGGTTTCCACTAGTAATACCATCTTCGAAGTATTGTGTAGGTTTCATTACAGATAGCCACAAGTGGTCAGTATCTAGAATCAGTATGTCACTGATACGGTTAGTTACACCTGCACCTGTTGACGGCATATCCTTAGCAGGGATAATTGGTATGTCATAGTATGTTGCAACTCTGAAACCAACTTCTTGACCCTTAACACCACGAACACCATTATGGGTAGGAACAATCTCTTTCCTGTCCATGAATCTTTCTTGTGCTTGTAACAAGTCAGAAAGTTTCTGTATGGTATCATATCCAGTAAGGATAACTTTAGGGTTTCCACCGTTTTGGCGTATTTTCCTAATCATATCGTTAAGTAGGCTCAATGTTAGAACTCTACAATCAGCAGGTAGGTATCCTGCTCCGAAATCAACTTCTGCATCTAAGAAAGAAGGTACACCTGTGTAGGTGAATGACCCACTGCTTCCTGCAACTGTTACAGTTCTTGTTGAACCGTAGATAGTTGCCGCATCAGCAATCTGAGCGAATGTACCATCGTTGTTCTTGCTGTTATGGAAGATGTTATCTTCTTGCATCATAGCCAACTCAGCCGCAGATGAAACTATCTTCAGTAGTGAAGTATAGTTCTTCTCAATACCTGTTGTACCGTTCTCGTTATACTTCTCAAGAGGCATAACTAACATTTTACTCTGAACTTCTGCGTGTAGTTTACCCATGTCTTCTCTAACGATAGCACGAATATCACCAACACCGTCATCAATTGCTGCAAGTTCCATTCCAAGTTCTGAGAACTCAAACAGATGTGCAACAGTCTTAGGACTGACGTATAGTTTTGTGTACTCAGGCGCTAATGCATGGAAGTCTGTACCAATTACAGCATTCTCTCCAACTCCACCAATAGTATCTGCTCTTGGTGTTGCCGC
>Ga0181412_1000185_pt1 | contig 26355 bp, 40 predicted proteins | sample 35SPOviralmetaG_FD_130113 | JGI IMG/M metagenome (GOLD analysis project Ga0181412, IMG submission 130113) | Marine viral communities from the oligotrophic San Pedro Time Series (SPOT) site, San Pedro Channel, CA, USA - 35 SPOT_SRF_2012-08-15 | ecosystem: Environmental > Aquatic > Marine > Strait... | reverse complement strand
TGGATTGTATCACCTAGACGAGGAAGTAAAAGGCTATATAGGCGGCAAGCCTAACTGGGGTTACAAGAGAGTTGGTGAGGGTAAGGCATCAACCATTGTTAAGTTAGATTATAGAGATGAAGTCTTTGAATTTATTTACAGCTTGAGAGGTAAGGTTTCATTAAGAGGTATTAAGTCTGAGTGTATTGAGAAGTTTGGAAAGGATAAAACACCAGCCAGTCATAACACTATAAAAAGATTGATTATGAACGAGGAAGCTATAAGAAATTACGAAGAAAATTTAACTATAAAACAAGAGGTTTAAGATGGAGAAGTTTCACGAGATGGAGAGAAGGTTATATAAGAAACATTCTGGCGGTGGTTTTGATTGGTTTGAATATGAGACGAACAGGAGAAGAAGATTATTTTTAGATACTCAAGGCTTTAAACGATACCAAGAAGCAAAGGTTAAAGAGATAGACGATAGAGCTGATAGAGAGGGTTGGTTTCATGGCGATTAGTTTAACTCTTAAAGATAAGGATGCGGAGATATTATTAGAATATTTTAAAAGAGAGCAGAGGAAGATGGTATCGGCTTCTGGCTCTGAGTATAGTAACGATACTAAAAAAGTTATTAACAAGCTAACAACACGATTAAAAAAGAGGATGGATAAATGACGGATAAACTACAAGAAGAAATACAAAAAGATTGGATGGCATTAGACGAAAAGTACGAAGCTATGGGTGAAGCCGAGGCTCAATTATTTATAACATATTCTCTGGATAACTTGTTTAAATCTATGATGCTTACGTTCCCAGAAAAGAAATCATTACTGGTGTTACAGTCCATAATTCTATCAGCTATAAAATTAAAAATAGATGCGGATAATAATGTTGACTCAGAGGATAAAATAAACTAGATTTAGAGAGTTAATATTTCATAGTGTTAATATCATTTTTAGTTAGGATAAGGGCAACGCAAGTTGTCCTTATTTTTTTGTCGAAAAAAAACCTAGTTAAAAACAAAATCTCTTGGGAAAGAAGATGGATTAGAGATTAAGAATTAACTAGGAAAATATTTTTTCTTTATACTACACCTTTTACGGAACGAATTAAAGGCTCTTTCCAATTTCTTTGCCAACCAGAACTCTTTTTTACCGCTATTAAATCACCAGCCATAAGAAGCACCAGAGCGTCAGCAACATCTGGAGACCTACCTAGTCTCTTTTTAATTTGTTCCTTACTCTCAAGCTGTATCTTTCCTCCAGCAGTAAATTTATACTTAGGAGATACAAGGTCAGCTATCATTCCTTCATGGTTTGGAATCTTACATAAGCCCTCCTCTAAGAACGCTTTAAATTTAAACCATAACTCAGCTCTAAGATTCATATACGTTCCAGACATACTAGCAGTCTCAGCTACATTGATTCCTACCGCTGATAAACGACCAACCCCATTGAGAGCGTCTATGACTCCGTACCCCATTCCTATACTATCAACATAAACCTCAACAGGGCGTAAATGCGGCTCTGTACTATCATTCTCAGCATTTATACGCCCAGTTAATTCCATTAAGTTTAGCTTCTTAAATGTTTTTATATCAAAGATAACATTGCCTCTACGCTTAACTAAAACTGAGCTATCATCACCATGTCTGGCAACGTCTAAAGCCCAGTAAGTATCTTGAGTATTATCTATTGGAACATCTCTATTGATAGCTGAACTAACAAGCCCTATGGATATAACTCCATCATCCGCTTCCTCTGCAAACTCACCTTTAACTCTAACTGAAAAGGCTGGGCTATCTTCACCATATCTTAAAGCCATTTCCTCTATAAATTCTTTTGAAACTCTTGGGCTATCATAGGCTGAAATATGGAAGGTGTTCCATGAACCAGATAGCCTATGGTGAGTATCATAAAACAGCCCAGAATTTCTAGTTGGATTACCTAATAAAATTGTATGCACATTATCGCCAGACATACTACCAGCTGCACTTTCAAATACTTCCTCTGGAACACCAGACGCTTCGTCAACAACTAACATAACCTTACCAGTCGAGTGAACCCCAGCGAGAGCCTCTGGGGTCTCTCTCCTAGAGGTTCTGGCTGATATAAATACTTCATTCGGTCTAGCTTTTAAAACAACCCTATCTGATTTAACATCAACCAAGTCTTGTAAGCTCTGTGGCATTTCTTTTATCCAACGTGATAGCTCTGCAAAGAGAGCATCAAAAAGTTGCGAGCTGGTTGGAGCAGTAACAATAACCTTACAGTCATAATTGGTTAGCAAAGTGTGTAACATTATCCATGAAGCTACGGAAGATTTACCTACTCCATGAGCTGAACGTACTGATATTTTTCTTTCACCATCAGCGATAGCTTGCATCAATTCTTTTTGCCATTCGTCAGGCTCAACACCTAAAACATTCTGGCAAAACAAAACAGGATTATCTTTATATTTTTTTAAGAACTCTACAAACGGATTAGAGGCTGGTTGACTCATTTCTTTTTCTTTTTCTTATCCATTTTCTTTTTGTTTTTTTTAGGCGGTCTTCCTACTTTAGAACCATAAGTTCCTTTTCCTTTTGGCATTATTTACTCCTTTTCTTTTTTGTTTTTTTAGCTGTCTTTTTAGCTTTCTTAAAGGCTTTATCAGTTGGTGCGCCTTTAGCACCTTTCTTTCTCATTTTCTCTCCAGAACCCTCGGCTATTCTTTTTCTTTTAGCTGCAATATTTGCATATAAACCTTTGCTACCTTTTTTTCTTGGCATAATTTTCTCCTACCATTTTTCACGATTCGACCAAAAAGCCGCAGACATCTTACCTTTCTTAATATTCTTGGCGTGTCTTGCTTTAAAGGATTTAGCTCTTTTTGTCATAGTTTTATCACCAGTCTTACCTTGTTGACCAAAACGAATCGTCTTTATTTTATCACCTTCTTTAGCTACGACAATATGAGATTTAGTTTTATGATTGGGAGTCCGTTTAGGTTTATTATAACCAGATACTCCAGCTCTTGTTAATCTTGAATCTTTTTTCTTAGCCATTAGTTTATCTCTGATTTATCTATATAAGTAGCTTCAAATACGTTTATTGAGAAGGCTGATACTGCACCTATACATCCTTTAGCTGATTTTATGAAGTCATTATGACCATGACAATCTGAGGGAGCAGTACAGTTGCATAAATCATTGTTGTATTCAAAACATATTATCCTTGAGCAAGTCTCAACAACTAAGTCTAAATACTCACCATCATTCACATCAATAGCTTTTATTTCATCAGTCATGGTGTGTATATTATACACTATTATTTCTTCTTTCCCATAATACATTAGCTATTTCTCTATTTAAACGTATTAATTGGCTTGTACTTAACTCTACCCTCTCACCTTTTCCGTTTTTAGTTATAAGCATATATTCGTTGTTGATAGTAATTATAGGGTATTCATTAATTTTCATCATCTGGCTCACCAAATAAACTATTAACTAAAGAATCAGCCATCTTCTTTATATCTTCATCCGTTAAGTCTATACCCATCTTTTCTTTTATTTCATCATCTAATTCTAAACTAATATAGCCTTCGTTTTCTAGGCTATCAATAGCTTCTATATTTTGATAGTCTGATAGCTCAATAACATTATCGTTATCAGAGCCATCTTCCTTTTTCTTGTTGTCTTTCATCTTTAAATCTCCTTGCTCGTAATATAATTCTATCTAATCGAATCCGACTAGATAATCTTCCTATATGTCCAATAGGTCTTTCGCTTTCTGCTAATGAAAATATAAATTCTTCATAAGCATTTAGCTTTCTCTTTAGAAACTTATTTTCTTCCAGAGCTTCATTCTTTAAAACTTTCTCTTTTCTGGCTCTATTTGTTAAAAATAACTTAATCATACTTTATACCCCTATTTCTAAGGTAACCATCAATGTAATCCTCTGTATCGTCTTCTTCTAACACTACAAACGAATCTGTTTTTTCGTATACTTTACCCTTTGAACGCCTCTGAATCTTTATCATAGGCTCTCTATGGGCTTTTTTTTCTTCCAAAACAGTCTCAAAAGTTGTGAATCGCTCATTACAGTCTAAACATTCCCTTCTTCTGCGGATAGCATTAGAAGTCCTTCTAGACTCAACAACTTTACTTCTTTTTGACTGACACTTTATGCACAACATTTTTTCTAAACGAACTTCTCTTACCAAGTTTCTTTCTCATATTAAGAGGTCGCTTTTTTCTCCTTCGTTTTACTTTTGTTTTTACACTATGTTTAAAATTAATTTGTTTAGCCATGATTAAAAAGGAATTTTATCATCAAAGGGTATCTGCTGCTCAAACTTAGTAACATGAGCTTCCTTAAATACTTTCTTAACTTCATTAATACCAAACAATGTATCAAGGATTTCTCCAAGTTCATCTAGCGTGTAAATAGGTTTTTCTTTAACTTCTTCTTCATTAACAATCATTCTTTTATTTGCTTTATCTTTAACAATAATAAACTTTGATTTGCTTTTAGATTCAGCAACCCAGAACTCACCTTTAGGTGGTTGATGACCAGAGTCTCTAGCTTCTTTATCCAGAGCTAACCAACCCTTCTCAATATTCTTACACCATTTAGCAATTTCTTCTGGCTCTTTGTGTGTAACAATAGCTATGTTTAGTTTCTTCTCAGCACTTCTAAATTTCTTTTGTAACTCTGGGCTAACTAAATCTAACAAGGCTTCTTTTGAGAACCATATTTCTTCCATAGCAATAACTATCTTATCTAATTTATTTATATAAACTTGAGATAACTTTGCTCTTTTATCATCCTCTTTGTCTGTCATTTTATTAACCATATTTTTTCATCCCATATACCGACTAACTCTTTGTTTTGTAAGGACAGTATTGTCCTAGATAATTTTTGCTGCTTTCTCCTAAGTTCTTTATCTGGGAACTGAGCAAAACTTTTAAATTCTAAATGACTCATTGTTATAAAGGTTTGCTCACCAACATCAGAGTTTATCCATTTATTTTGACCATTCTCCTCTAAAGAGTTTTTTATAATATCATAAACTAATTTCTGATTCGCTCCTAGAGCTGGCTCATATATAGGTTTATCTCCAGTTTCAAAGATTAGCTTCTGTAAAGTAACTGAGGTATCAGCAAACAACTGTCTCTTTTCTATCTCTAAACTAATCATCTCTAATTGCTCTGTATCTTTTTGTTTCTGTACTGATAGATTTACAGTTCCAGAGTGAGAGCAATTAATTGAAGTATCAACACCACCTAACAAAGCTGAACTACCTCTCAATCCAGACGCTTCATTTTTACCGCTATGGTGAATAGCTAGTATAGCTGATTTAGTTTGTTCTCTTACAGTATCACAGGCTGATAAAAACATTCCCATATCGCTTGCAGAATTTTCATCAGAGCCAGAGTTTGATAATGTTCTAGCAATAGTATCAATTACTATAAGTTTAAAATCTTTACCAATATTGTGAATTGTATTTATTAATTTATCCAGCTGCTCTGGGTCTAAAAAATCTACAGTTGTAGCCAAAACATGAAAGTCAGGAGTCTTTGTTATATCATTATGTTTTGCAAGCCATGCCTGTATTCTTTTCTTTAAACCACCAACACCCTCTGCTGCTATAAACAAAGTTTTACCAGCTCCAGTTTCATAGCCTTGCCAGTCAATACTAGATGAAATAGATAGGCACATATCTATTGCAACAAAAGATTTATAGCTGGCTGGTTGACCATAAATTACTGAGAGTCCGCCTTCTGGTATAAGATTTTCAATTAAATAAGTCTGGCTTTTTAACCCCATCAGGTCATTAATTCCCATAGTAGGAAAAACATTTTGAGTAACTTTTTCTGCTGGTTTAGCTGTTAATATTAATTCTTCTATATCTCCACCAGTATCAATAAAGTCTGATATATCACCCTTATCTGCAACTTTTCCCTCCAATGAGATAAAATGAAGGCTCTCAGCTTCGCTTAGAAGATGATTTGAGATAGTTTGGGTATGTAAGTACCCAGCAGAATCGTTGTCTGAGATTAAAATTACCCTTCTATCTTTGAAGTATTTATTAAGAGAAGGCTTCCAATTCTTGCTACCACCAGAGTTAGTTGTAGCTAAAAAACCAAGAGAGTTTAATTTGTCAGCATCCTTCTCGCCCTCTACTATAAATATAGTCTTGTCTTTATCCTCTAATATCTTAGGTAAGTTATAAGGCAATGGCTCTATATCTTTTAAACCCCACACAGTCTTGCCATCCTTAAAATGACGCTGTTTAAATGTCTTAGGCTCAAATCTTAAAACTTGATATGTAACCTCTCCATGTTCGTTTATATAGTTATACTCATTAACTATTTTTGAGCCTAGAGGTGGCGGAGATACAGGCTTATTATCTATGTTTCTTTCACCGATACCGAACTCATTATAAAGATAATCCGATAGTTCCCTTCCAGATAAGTTTTTATGTTTTTGTATTAGGTCTATTAAACCACCACCCTCATTAGCTTCAAAGTCAAACCAAGTAGCATTTCCAAGATTAACTGCCTTAGAATATTTACTGCCAAATCTTAACTCTGAATCTGTAGTGATTTTTGGCTCACCAAATACCTCTGCTGCAACAACCTTTATTGCTTCAATATATCGTTTATCCAATGTCTTTCCCTGTTAATATAAGTATTGCTAATCTTGCAAATAAAGCATAGCCAAAAAAGCCAAGCATAAATAAAATTAAATAGTGTTCAAAATCCATTATATCCACTCCAACTCAGTTCTATCTTTTCTATTTTTTCCATTCCAAACAAACCAAGCATAAGGCGTAGTTCCGCTTCTACCTTTAGGAACATCCTCGCCATTCTTCCATAGGGTTTGTCTTTCCGAAAAGACATAAACTCTTGATGGTTTGTTTTCTAAAAAGAAAGGTCTACGTTTTTTGCTTTCCAAGAAAGCCAACCTAAGAAACATAGCAACTTTGCCTTCTGATTGTAACGACATCTCAAAGGCGTGTTTAACAAACTCAAAGGCTAAATTAAATGGTGGGTTAGTTATTATATTATGTGGCATATCAGGTGTGTAACTTGTCTTTAAAAAATCAACTCCACCTATAATATTATCATAACCTCTATCAATTAAATCAGTAGATAAAACTTCATGTCCTTTATCTAAGAACACATCAGAAATATCACCTCTACCAGCTGCACATTCCCAGACTGAGCCAGAGAAAAATTCTCTGTCATAAAGAGCTTCAACACAACTCTTAGGTGTAGGGTAATAGTCATGTTCAGCCCTACTATTATTCGATACAAATTTCTGCATTTAAGTTTTTCCTTACAAGTACATATTCATAGTCAATATCAAAGACATAGTTACCAAAAGCAACATAGCCCAGAATAAATAAATTAACGCAAATCTCTTTCCAATAACTCTTTCTTTTTCTCATACAGGGTTGGGGGTGAGTAAGGTGTAGGGGAGAGTTAGATTCTTCGCTAACAACACCTTACTCTAACTAAAACCAACCAGTATGATTTTAGCTATTAGAAGTCGAGGTCATCATCATAGTCAGGCTCTGCTGCTTTTACAGGCTCTGGCTTTTTCTCCTCAACTGTTTCTACCTCGCCTAACATTGTTGCTGGTCTTTCTCTCCAATCAACAATAGATACGTTAGGTACTTTAATTTTATTTGCCTTGCCGAACTTAATTTCTTTCATTCCGTCAAAATGGACAACTGGTATCAAATCTCCTTTTTCTTTTTCTAAAGAAAGGTAAGAGTCATGCAATGCACCTAACTCAATTAATACTGCTTTTGAGCTAGAGCCGAAATTTACCATGCCTAAATCCTTATTAAATAGATTGAATTTAACGAATTGTTTATGGTCATCATTAGGCTTATTTGGTGCATTTGATTCGCCATATAAGGTAGTTACAACAGAAGGTGGGCTTACTGAAAAATCAGCCCAGCCTACATGAAGGGTTTTAAAATCGACATAGGCTTTAAAGTCAGCAACTCTATCCTCAGTCTCCCTCTCCTCTGTTTCTTTGTTATATATTACTGAGGTATATCTACCCTCTTTTGCATTAAAGTTCAGTCTATCCCAAACTTCTCCATTATTACTTTGTTGTTCTTCTGGTAATCCAAACGACATTTTATTCTCCTTTAAGAAAAGATTAGCCTATATCACTAACCTTGTTTAATTTAACCTAGAATATAGTAGGCTCAGTCAATTTTATAAAATATGGTGGTATATCAATTTGCTGTATCTCTGTATCATAGCTAGGGAAACTGCCAGTCTTTTGACACTCGCTGTAAGTTTGCAATGCCTTTTCAACAACAGCATCCCCCTCTATAATAGATTTATCACCTAACTCAAATATACTAAAAGCATAAGGTGGCTCTTTTTCTACAGCTAAGAAATAGAACTTAGCAACCTTTCTTCCTGTTGCCTGTTCCCAACATCTTCTATAAAAACTTTCTTGTATATGATAACCAAAGTTTCCACAGGCTCTTTCAAAACCTTCTTTGGAAGCATCAACAGTTGTTTTTAAGTCAATGATAATATCCATACTTGGGTCTTTCTTTGATGGTCTAACTTTATCTGGTCTGCATTTTAATTTAATGCCTGTTTCTTCGTCTATGCAAAATGCAGATACTTCTGATTTAGCGTCTTGATGATACAATAATTTATTAACTTGAGTGCTGTTAGATACGGCATCTTTGATTCGCAATACATCCTCATAATCACCATCAGGTAAAACAACTTGCTCAGACGTTTTATTGGCAATAGCTTCTTTATACTCTTTTTGCCTTCTATCCTTACCACCTCTTATAACTAACTTCTTAAATTTCTCAGGCTCAAGTATAGCTATGTGAGAAGCTGTTCCTTTATCAAAGTATGGTTTGCTTTCTTGTGGTGGTCTGTTTTTAAAATGGTTAGGGGTTTTAGTTGCTAGTGTTTTTAGGCTAGATGAACCTATAGCTTCATCGCCTACACCAGTATGATAATCTTCATTTGTCATATCGTCTATTACGCTTGGGTATTTTATCTTCATCAATATCTCCTTAATTAGACAGGGGAAATTGGCAGTTTAAATATTTGTGATTGCCTTCTTTCCGACTCAGATAAAAACATGATTCGAAAATTGTGCAAAATTATTTTTGAATCAGAAATATTTTACACTTATAAACAGCTTATCAACAACTAATGTAAAAAGGGGTATAGACTATTTTTAGAATCAAAGTAGGCTAGTGTTTCATTTGGAGGAAAGAAGATGAAATTAGAACCACTAGCTTACGCCCTTATTAAGTATGCCCTTAATCACCTTATCAGTCAGAGACAAGAACGTGTCATGGATTTACAAGCCAGTAAAGAAAGAACAGCTGGAGAAGAAATGGAATTAAATGATTGCTTGAAGGCAGTTGAGATTTACACTACAGATATAAATCATTATGACTATCTATTAAATACAGATGATGGTAAAAAACTTAATGCTTAAATATTTATTTGAATTATTTGTTTTGTTTATCTTTGGTGAGCTTTAATTATAAATTTTTAAAAATTGCATTAAAATCTATATCATCATAGATACCTTTATTTTCTTGCTTAAAATAACCTTGATTATTTCTATCTCTACTTAATGAATTGTTAATTTGATTTTGTGTATTTGCTTTATTTTCTAAATTAGCTCTGTAAGCATTATTCATATTTGCAAAATTAGTTGGCTTATCTTCTGCAAAAGAAGGTTTAATGTTTCTCATAACTAACGGATATAAGTTTTCTCCTAATTTTCTTTGGTTTGGATTAGTTATAATATTTTTTATATCCCCTATGTTTGCCATAGGAAGTGCCATTTTTTTCTCAAGTATTCCTTGACCAGTACCAACTGGGTCTTGCAAAGTGTTTAAAAAACTTTGTGGTGCATTTAAAACATTTTCAACAGGATTGCCTTGACCAAATGTCATAGCAAGTTTTTTAGTCGCAGCATCTTCTATGCTATTACCAAACTTTTTTTGAACAACTTTGCTAAGTATTTTTCCTAAAGGATTATTTCCAAACATAATTAGTCCTTGTTTTGTTTTGATTCTATTGTAATGGTTAAGTCAGTATTGCTAGGTGTTTGTGTTGATACATTTACATGACCAGATGCACAACCTACTACGAATAATACTGGGATAACACTTAAAATAATTTTAATCATTGTATAGCTCCTTCAAATTCTTTTATCATTTCGTTAAAATCCTCAACAGATAAGTCAAACCTATCTTCGGCTTCCATTTCTTCCCATGCAGTTTTATAATCATTAAAAGTTAATTCAGCTCCGTATAGTCCTAATATAGTTTTGAATTTAACATAAGAGTTAGCAAGCCCTTTTTTTGTAAGTTCTGGGCTATCAATATCTTTTTGTATTCTTAAAAGTCTTTCCATTTTTCTACTATCAAGTAGAGCGTCTTGTATTAATTCTCTTGCCTTGTCTGATTTAAGATTTTTTAACATAGCTTGAGCAAGTCTTGTAAACCTTCCAGCTATAACTAGCCCAGCTCCAGCTCCTGTTGAAAAGTTTGTTGAGAAGTTAGCTGCTGCTACTCTAGCAAAAGTATCAATCATTCCGCTGGTAGGGTCAACATCTTGCATTAATCTAAACATTTCTGGATTTGTAAATGATTGTAAATCTTTGTCATAAATTTTTAATGTCTTTTTAAGATTTTTTAATTCAGAGCTACTATATAATCCAGTATCACCTAGTAACTCGTATAAAGTTCTATTACCTATTGTTTCTTCCAAAGCATTTGTTAAATTACTTCTCATAACAACCTTACCAGCAACAGACTTAACTCCATCTTCCGTTACCTCTTTAACAGAACTTCTAATTATAGCTTCTATTATAGAAGTTTTTAAACCTTGTTCAGCCACTTCTCTTTGACCTTTTGGTAAAGCTCTAACACCTCTAACAATATTCATTAATTGTGTTGAGCCAGTTTCTTTATTTAAAATCATAGTTTCAATAGCTGGAACTGGATTATCAACATCTAAAATTTGTCCTAATAAAGCCTTTTCTGTATTAGTTGTTAAAGTAAAAACTCCTGTTCCTAGATTTTTAGTAGCTTGAAATTGACCAAAAACATTATTGTTTAAATCTTTTTCTAATTCAGTTATGTCATTTCTATATCGTTTTAATACAGTCTTTAATGAAGGAAATTCATTTACTAAATTTTTATTATCTTTCATCCATGTGTAAAATCTATTAGGTTGAAATAAACCATTTTCATCAATAACATCTCTGGACATTTGTGCTAAAATTGTTTGCATAGCAAGTTCGCTTTCTTGAACAACAGCCCTTATTTCATTAGCAGATTTACCAGATAATTTTGAACCTTCTGAAAAGGCTTGCCTAAACTCTGGTAAAGCATAAGGAACTCCATCTAATTGATTTCTTTCAAATATAGATTCAGCACTTTGTGAGGAATTTCTTTGTAATACACCCCTATTATTTTTAGTAACCATATCGTAAACATTATTATTTCTAGTAAATATATCGTGTTTTGTTCTTGTAGTTGCTGCTGCGTTTCTTGCAAAAGGAAATATGTTTCCTACATCTTCATTAAAAGAACTTCTAAGTCCAATTAAATTACTTAATAAATTTCCATCAATTTCACCTTTGCTATTTTCAAGAGTTCTTATAGCTCCATTAATACTCATTCTTAATTTATCAACTTCTCCAAAATTAATTACACCTCCATCTTCATTTAATTTTTGGATTTGTAGTATTCTTTTTTTAATATCACTAGGTAAATTTAGATTCTCTAAATCACCCTCTACCATTCTTAGTATTGAGTTTCTAGTTTGAGTAAAAGGGTCTGTTGTTTCTGTTTTGTAATTAGATTTTAAACCTTCCCATAATCTTTTTTCTGTAGCTTTTACATCATTATAAACTGTCCTTAAAATATCGCCAGCTCTCTTAGACGCTTCTTCATCATCTAAATTAAAATTTTTCATTAATCTTTCTTTTTGTTGAGAAACTTTTATTTGTAATTCTTTTACGATTCTGTCTGTAGTTTCTGCTCTTGCTTCTTGAACAACAACCGCTAACTGTTGAGGGGTAGCGTTACCGCCTAAAGCATTAACTCTGTTTTGTACGTTTTCTCTATAAGACTCAACCATAGTTTTTGTTCTTTTTAAAAATGCTTCATTTGTTTTCATTTCGTAATTTGTTAAAGCCATTAAAACTGGGTCATCATCAGCAGCAACAGCGGCTATAGAAGGGTTTGATAATTCTATACCTAAGTCTTTATCTAAAGCATCTTTGTCCGCATTGTATTTAGCAATATTTTGAAGGGTTTTTTCTGGGTCTCCGTTTCCAGCTTTTATTGCTTTTGCTAAATTAGAAGCTGCTACTATTTCAGCTGCTTTCGCCTGTTCTAAAGCTACTTCTTCCTCAATATCTTTACGAATAATTAAATTAATTTCTTCTTGATTTTTTCCTTCTTCTGCAAGTTTCTTTCGTTTTTCAATATATTTGTTGTTTTTGCTTAATTCTAAAAATTTTTTATTTTTATAAGTTTCGCTTGTTTTTAAATAATTAACAGTATCATCATAAAACCCCATTATTGGTTTTATAATAGTATTTTCAATGGTAGTTGAAACACCGCCAGTAACTTTATCAGTTTCATAGTTAAAATTACCTTTTCTCCCCTCAAAAAATAATTTAGTAGCACTTGGAACTTCTCCTGTTGTTGGGTCAATATTTTGCCTACCATAAAAAACATTTCTAATACCATCTATTGTTTTGCCAAAAGTATTATCACCAACTTTTTTTGTAAGATTATAAGCACCTTTTACAGTTCCTCTACCAGCCTCTGTAGCTAAAGGAGCAGCAACTCCAGTTACTAGAGGTAATGTTCCAGCAGCTAATTTTTTAACTGTACTAGCATTTTCATCTTCTAATACATCTAAAGAATAAGGAACAGCTGCGGAATAACCTCCTAATGCAGCAGCCTCTCCAGTTAAGGCTCTAGCTGGGTTTCTGCCTACAAAAGCAGCCATATCATCAACTGTTCTGCCAGCAATACTTCTTCCTGTTTGATAAATTGTTTTTCCGCCAAAAGCCGAAGGTAATGTCGTTAATGGTCTTGCTAAAGCGTTTATTGCTCCAGCACCACCAAACATAAAAGGTACTGTTTCACCAGCAACTGTACCAGCTCTATTTGCATAAGTTCTAGGTAATGACCTTTCATCAACATCACCATAAGTCAATCCTAGTTTTTCTGTAGCATCTAGTAAACCACCTCTAACACTTTTATAATTAGGGTCTAAGCGGTCTTGAAAATTAACAGTTCGGAAAGCGTCTATAATTGTGCCAGCACCTCCGAATAATTTTTGATTAAAACTTTTTCCAGCTCTTTTTATAACATTATCATTTTGGTTTTGTGATAATACATTCCTTCTTTCATTTAGTTTACCTAAAGTTCCAGTTACCGCTTCTTGAATTTCTACTGGAACATTTTGATTTCCAACAAATCCTTGCAATGCGTTTATAGTTGCGGTAGTACCTCTAAGGTCTTTATTAAAGAAATTAGCGGTGTCTTTATTTCCAAATATTGTATTAACGAACTCTTGTCTTATTTTATCAGACTCGAAGCCACCATCTATATCTGGTAATTCAGCCATTAATTATTACCTCCAGCAGTATTACCTCTACCACTAATTCTTCCAATAGCTTCTCCTGCAAAATCTGGAGCAAGAATAGATTCTTGGTCTGCACTAAATTGAGTTGGCGAGCCAGCTTTAACACCTTCTGATTCTGCTTTTGATATTAAAGCTCTTACCTTTAAAATAAAAGTAGGAAGATTTTTTATAGTATCTTCGGCATCTCTTAAAACTTGTTTATCGCCACCCTCAGTAGTTCCTGTTTTTGATAAATTAGTTTTCATTGAAATAGAGTCATTAAGTAAAAATAATAAAGTATTATCTAACTCTTTTAATTTTCTTAATGCAGCTTCATTTGTATCGCCTACTAGCGGTACTTGTTTTTCTATTTTTGCCATTAAAGCTGTTGTTGTTTTTTGAGCTTGCGTTCCAACAATATCTTTTTTTATAAATTGTAATAAAGGAGCAAAGGTGCTTTCAAATACTTGAGAAAAATTTGCTGTTTTTGTAAATGGTGAAAAATTAGAACCTCCTATCTTATATCCTTCAAGGGATTTATTAGCTTGTTCAAAAGTAGGCACAAATGGAAGTGGGAATATTTTTTCTCCAGCCGCAGCTGCCCTAAAAGATAAATCTTTAGGTAGACCTAATTTAAAACCATTATTATATGATTCATAGCTATCGAGAATTGACCTTCCTTGTTCATCTCTTTTACCACTAATAACAGCTAGTGCTTTTTTTAAAGTTTCATCATTAAGACTTGTTCCGTAATACTTATTGGGATTTAATGCTTGTTGTAATGATTGGTTAATTATTGATGATTCATTTCTGGCAAAAGGGCTACCTTCTAATAATATTTTTTGATTTTCATTTTCTGCTGTTAAATTTTTTAAATTAGTTTGATACCTACTAACAACTTCTGGAGAAGTGTCTCCAGCTGTTCCTTGCACAACTCTAAAATTTTCTCTTTCTTCACCTAGTTTTTCTAAAAAAGTATTTAAGTTGCTTCTTCTGTCAGTAACATAAGCTATATTACCATCTCTAGTGTCAATAACATAAGCCTGATTATCTGCAAAAGTATCTGATTTATCAGATTCAAAATTTTTATTAGAAGTAGCAAGAGCTTGAGCGTTTACATTGGCTACCCTAGCAGCCTCAGCAGCAACAGCATCATCATATACATCACCAGAAGTAACACCTACACCTATTTTTTTATTAGCAATATCAAAAAAAGTATCTTTAGGATTAAAAATATTAGGTCTTTTAACTGCGTCTCCTGTAACTACTTTTGGCGCCTTATATACAGGCGCACCTTGAATATCATATTGAGTAGGCTCGGCAAATTTTAACATCTCCAAGTCTTTTGTAAATTTTCTTAATCTGTCATCCATTGCCATTTTCTTTTATCCTTACCATAAATTAAAGCCACTTTGTTTTTGTGAAGAAGTCATAGGTGTTGGGAATCCTTGTAGTAATCCACCTAAGAATTGAGCTAATCGCATTTGATAATCTTGACCTTCTAAGAACTGCTGAAAATCAAAATTTAATTGCTGTTGGTCTCTATCTGTTCTTCTGTCGCCTATATCAGTCATAGCTCCATAACGAGCTAGTTCGGAATCTGTAACACCACCAGCTAAATTAGCAGCATTTAACAAACCTTGTTGATTCTGGGCGTTAGCATCAAGACCAAACTGTGCGTTGGCTTGGCTAGAAGTTAAATCAGACGCTTGGTTAGCTAGGTCTGCTCTAAGGCTTGAGTCTTGATTAGCTAGGTCTGCTTGAAGCGTATTAGCAATATTAGTTGATTGTTGTCTAAATTTATTATCAACATTAGATTGAGCTACTCTATAAGCATCATCTGCGGACATACCTTGCATTTGTAAATTTCTAGCTGCGTTATCAAGTTGTATAGCTCTTTCATTTGCTTGGTTAGCCAAAGCTGCGTCTTGCATCATTTGTGTATTAAATTGTCCTGTTGTTAAATCCATTCCTTGATTTAATCTTTGGGCTTCCATAGCTGCATTTAGATTGGCTTGTTCTGCTGTTAAATCTGCTGCTTGATTAAGTTGAGCAGCTTGCATTGCATTATCAATATTAGCCAAACTAGCTGTATTTAATATACCTACATCTTGCATAGCTAATTGATTAGCTGTATCAAAACCTTCTTTGTTAAGTAAGGCTGATTGTCTTGCAAACTCTCTTAATGCGTTTTCATTAATTAAAGATTCTTCTACACTCTGCCTTGTACCACCAAAAGCACCAGCTTTAGCAGCCCTTGATTGTAGGTCAGATAATTGCATATCTCTAGCTCTATTAATATCATCTAAGGTTGTATCTTTAACTTGTTCGTTATACTGATTTGTATAAGGAGATAAATCTGTTCCAGAGAGTGTATTAGCTGTAAATGTATCAGGGTTTATCCTTTCAAAATCTATGCTTCTTTCTAATATTTCTCTTGCTGATATATCGTTAGGGTCGGCTACTCTTTCACCAACAACATCTCTGGAAGAAAAATCATAAGCGTTAATGTTTGCAGCTGGGTCAATTAATCCAGCAGTTACATCTCTTGAAGCTACATCTCTGGCAGAAACATCTAACGGAGAGTAACTCGAACTAGCATACATATCATCATAAAGATTATTAAGCCTATCTGTTTCTTGAAAACTATCACCGCCTAAAAATTTTAAGGCTTCTCTTTCCCCTATAGTTGTATAAGTATCAGGCTCTGCAAATCTATCTCCTGTGTATTCTTGGTACTCTTTAAGTTTATCTTCATATAATGGAATTGGCGCACCAAAGGGATTACTTCTATCGTAAACTTGATTTCCATTAGCATCTAAAACAGGAACTCTTTCAGTAATAGTTGATTTACCCAAATCAAAAGTTTCTTGCATCATACCTCTAATTGCTGGGTCTAACTCTGAACTCCCACTAGATTTTGATTTTCCCATTTCTATAACTCCTTATCTAAAGTAAAGAAAGTTGGTGTGTAACCAACATCCTTAAATTCTCTTTGCCATCCTTTACGACCAGTTAAAGTTGTGTATTTACAACCAACTGATTTTGCCTTGCGTTCTAGGATTGGCATTATTTGTTTTATTTCTTCTGTTTTACCACCAGCTAAAAAGCCATGTAAATTATAATATTGTGGAAAAACATGAACCTCTGTTACAATAAAGGAGTTTCCAAAGTTATGAAAAAACATATCACCTTTGGCTATACTTTCTCTTACATTCTCAACAGTATGGCTATTCTTTCCATAGTCTAATGCTTTTTGAACTGCCTGTCTATATTTATCAAAAGTTTCTATTGTCATATCGCTGTTGTCCCTAAGTTTCCAGAGTTATCTACAGTTAGCTTGTAACGAGTTCCGTTAGGTGCTTTCAGTATTAATCTTCCATCATTAATATTTATATCCGTATCTTTCTTAAAGTTTCTTCTATCTTCTTGTTCTACAATAAAATTAGTCTGTTGTTGCAGACTTGAACTATACTCCTGTGGTGCGGTTGGTAACTTCAACCTCTTGCTCCGCCAGCTTTAACATACATCTTCATTATACCAACACGCCAATCAGTATTTCTAGCAGTATCAACTCTAAACTTAACTTCTCTAGCTTTAAACCGAACATCTGTTGGATTGGTCAAGGTAAAAGGACCATTAGTAGTTTCTGTACCAGTAGGATAGTTTTTAACTTTAAATGTAGCTGTTACATCCCCTAATGTATTTTCATCTGGTATAACACTAAGAACATTCATTAAACGACCTTCTTGCTGGTCTATTTGATATGGAGCTGATTCAGCAAATACACCAGTTGATTCGCCTGTGTAACTGTAGCCTGTTTCATGTTCATATAATTTATAATCAGCACCAACCATTAAAGGGTTGTCAAAAGTACCTTTATCAGTAGCACAAGTTCTGGCTAATTCCCCAACAATCCAATGATTTTCTTTGTAATTCCAAGCAACATACTTATTAACTTCATTAGAGTTCGCAGAAGGATAAAACCACCATATCTCAGAATTTGACGAATTATTAAAACCATAAACTTTTGACCTTTGTGAGCTGTTTAAATCAGAAAACACATAATCACTTACATCTGATACTAAGGGTTTTACAACCCCATCATATATAAAAAATCCACCTCTACCAAACCAAGCACAAAATGTTTCAGTAGCTACAGAAGAATTTGTTGAAGCAGCTCCGCAATTTGAGCCAACTCTGTCAAATGAGTAAACAAAAGGAAGTCCAACATAAGTTGCTGCATAAGCATCAACAGTAGATAAAATAAGAATCTGTCCTCTTACCCTTATACCATTTAAAAGTTCACCAGCACCAGTAATATTAAAAGAACCAGTTTGATTGGTAGCAGAGGGTGTCCAGTCTGTATTATCTTCTAAGTCAGACCATTGTACTTTTTTTCTATCACCGCCAGCACCTATTAACATTAAAGACCTTTCCTCAGTAACAACTAAGGCTTGATTTGATGTTGGACAATTTGCTATGGGAGCTGCAACAGTTCCTGTATTTCCAGTCCACTCATAAGCTCTGCCATCTCTATTAGAGCAACCAACAAGATATTCACCCCAGTTATCTAAAGACCAAGTTGTAGCTGGAATTAAAGTTCCTCCATCTGGTCTTTGTGTTCCGTAATTTGCAGAACCATAAGTATAATTACCATAACCAGTTGCTGCTGTTGCATCATCAAATCCAGTAGTAAATCCTGTTGGAGTTACATCATATTGAGTACCATCTTCTGTATAAATATATAATCGAGAAGAAGTTCCTATAGCTGTTCTTCTGTTATTAGAGTTGTCTGTCCATGCTCTTATTGCCCTAGCTTTGCCAGTAGTTACAGCAGTACCTCTTTGAGTCCATCCACGAATAGGTTGCATAGCACCTTCGTTCCAACGAACTAAATTACAATCATGCCAACGACCTTTAGCTTGTAGCTCTGTTCCATTTTTATAAACACCACTTGGTAAATTTATAGGCACATAAGGCATTATTTTTCCTCTTTAGTAATAACTATTTTTATAACTCGAATCGTATTATCTGGCAATAAACTCATTATCTCTCTATCAAATACAATATTTCACTTATCTTCATAGCTGTAGCTTTTGTCGTTTTTAAATCAGGGGTTACACCATCTTGATAAGTTACCAAAAGAACACCCCAAGCATCTTCTGAGGACATAATAGGGCAAGCAGTATTAGGCACACTTCTATCAAGGGAAGTGCATTGGCTTAAAACAAAATGACCAATAACATATTCATCACCTTCCATCCAATACCCAGTAGGTAATAAATCTGCACTATTTCTTGGCTCATTAAATAAAGGCACTATGTTTCTTGCATCAATCCAATCATATAGCCAAATTGATTCAATATCTCTGTTTGACCTAAGAAGTCTAGTAATTAAGTTTTCTACCTCTATTTTCTTTTCTGGCTCTTTTTCATATACTTCTGCTATTGGAATTTCAGTATCTTCTTCAACTGTAAAACTTGTATATTGTTGGAAGCCTATATACCCAATTACAGCGACAATAATAAGGCTAGTAATTTTCATAACAAAAGCAGACCAAGATTGCTCTGGTGAAATAATACTTTTAATTGCTTCTATAATATTGTTCATTTTCTAAATTTCTCCATACCCCTAGACCCAAAATAAAAACAAATTACGGAACTCATTAAACCAGCGTCATAATCTGTAAATATAACATCAATAACTTTGTAAATTTCTCCACCATCAAAATAAATTTGTAACACCGCCAATAACTTTACTGTTAGCCAAAGAGTAATAATTAAGTAAGCTGATATAGGTCTTACAGTAGAGCTAAGAGTAACAGCCCAAGTATTAGCCCTAGAAGTTAAACTTTGAGCATGAGCATAAACACCAGCAACCTCTGCTGTATCTGTTTTTGCTTCTTGCTCTTGAACTTTAAACTTAGCTTGAGCTTCTAACATTTTTAACTGGTGAGCGTTTTGCTGTTTTGTTTTCCATACATCAATAATTGATGGAATTGTAGAACTAGCAAAACCAATTAAACTTCCGACTAACCCAAACACGACAAACACCTTTCAAAAGATTCTTTAGTAGATTTCTTATTTTCAAAATGAGCTTCTGATATTTTTAATGTAGCTCCTTTTATCTCCTCTACTGGTTTAAAAATAATTACATTTTCTTTGACTGCGGCTAAAGCTACAATATCAGTATCTGCTTTGGTTAATTTTCTTTTGGCTTTTCCAACAGAGGTAGAAAAATTATAACGAGGTCTGCCACCTTTAGCAGAATGTTTGTCAGTAGTTCCAGAGCATTTTACTTGTAATCTTACAGGCTTGTTTAAGACATTTACTATAATGTCATACCCTTCCGCTTCAACTAAAGAAGTATGATAACCTAACTTTTCTAGCTCTAAACAAACCATTAATTCACCAACTCTGCCTAACTGCTTGTTGTTATTACCCAAACCATTTCCCAAGACTGGTAGCAACAGCTGCGGATATACCACTTGCAGTTAGAAATACTCCTATTATTATCCCCCTACCAGACTTAAATTGACCCTCAAGAGAATCAATTCTTCCGTTCAACCTATTAACTTGTTTTTCCAAAGACTCAACAGCGACAATTAACTTACCCTGTTCTAGTTCGGATAAACCAGCCATGACAATTATCCTTCTTCGTGATTACAGTCGTAATGCACATTATTGAAGTTTAAAGCAGAATACTTTAGATACTTTCTATAATCTTTAGGTATATATTTTAAAGGAACAAAGGAGCATACCAAAGATGATAAAGTAACTATACTTGTTAAAATAGTTAATAATACTAACATTTCTACTCCTATTCGCTTGGTTGAGTAGGCATATCAATATATGGAAAACCTTCTTGCTCTGGCAAATCTCTAAGGTCTTGTCTGTAAGTAGCCATTTCATCAGATAAAGTTCTGTCAGTAAGAGCATGATGGTCTGTTAATTTTAACAGTTCATCTCTTTCTAGTCTTTTACTGTACTCATCAGAGACTCTTTCTTCTTCTGTTTTGTTTTTTACAGTCCAACCTATACTCCAAGAACCATCTTTATAAGTTGGTGCTTCGTCAAGTTCTAACCTTTTATCATTAGATATTTCTGGTTGTGCTTCTACAGAAACAGGGTACACATTATAAGACTGCAATACCTCATCTGTTATCTCAGAAGGAAAACTTGTATTTGGATTATCCTGTTTTAATTTTGTAATAGAGTAAGGGTATTCATCTATAACACCTCTGCTTTTTTCTTTTACTTGCGACATTTTTTTTCTCCTTTGTTTTAATTAATTAACTGGTGTTGCTTCCAGTATGTAATGCTGTTCCCCATTCAGAATCTTCTCCAGCACCAAGAATTTTATGAGCTTTATTTTGTTTAGCTGTGTCAAAATCTATATTTATAGTAGAACCTACTTGCGTAGTTTTATTAAATATCATTAAATCACATCTATTTTTATTTGTTACAGACCAGTCTGGAACTAAAATAGCCATATATCCATCATCATTAATTCTTCTCATAGAACAAGACATCATTTCATAATTAGCTGAACCAGCCGAACTAGCATAAATATTAGCTGTTGCTTGATAGCATCTGTTAGAACTTAATACAGGACCTACAGTAACACTTTGACTTCCATAAGTACCTCCTAAATCCATAAATAATAATCTTGAAGCAAAGCCACCATCTCCTCCACTACCATAAGTGCTACTGCAACCATATATACCATTCACAAAGTTACTTGCTAATGGAGATTGTTGTTGATAATCAAATGTTTGGTTAGAACTTGTAGAAAATGTACCTCCATTCCAAGGGCTAGTAATTGTAGGTTGAACACCACCATTAGCTTCATTTCTAGGTGTTGGTACTTGATATGTGTTTCCTATACCACTACCTTGAGTATTAGAAGGATTTACAAAATACCAATTTTCATCAAAATATTTTTGCGCACCATGCGTTGATGTTAGTCTTACTCCTGTTCCTCTTGAATAATTAGAGGTTGGACCAAAATAATTGTTAGAGCCAGACAGATTGGGTTCATAAGTGTTAGAACCAAAAGTATTTTGAAAGGTTGCTCTATAAAGTTTTACATTATAAGTAGAGGTAGGAGGAACAGCTCCTTCTTGATAAAAAAGTTGGTCTTCCCAATTAGAATACCCTGTACTATTAACATCAAAACCTACTATAGAACCACCATTATTTAATGCAGTATTTCCCCATGAACTTGATTTAGTTTGAGTTCTTCCTGTAGGGGCAACTGTTCTATCACCAGTTAGTCTAATCATACCAAATTGCTGTCTATGAGTTCCAGAATAATTATAATACATTAATTGTCCAATATCTAACCAAGGAGTACCACCGCTTGTTCCGTTTTGAAATGGTGTGTATATTCCGTAAGCTGGACCATATTGACTAACATTGCTCCAAGTAAAAGGATTGTTATGATAACTAACATCGCCAGTTAGCACATCAATACCCCACCATTGATTATTTGATGCAGCTGTAACCCACATAATATCACCAACCATATTAATATTAATATTACCTCCTCCATTCCAAGTGGTAGGAAAATAATACCAAGGACTACCACTACCAGCTCCATAACCAATTTCTGTAGAAAATTGAATATCTCCGTTAGTGTTAATTAAATGAAAATAATACTTATCACTTCCACTTGCATCAGATTTTGAGACCCATGGTATGACTACATTTGATATGCTTCCACCACTACCAGCGGCAGCCATCATAGCTTTAGTTCCTGTACTCATTTATTTATCTCCTAGTATAAATCTTGTCCAGCTGTAAAGGCAAACCAATTTGTTCCACCATCAACTGTAAGTAAAACAAAAACATCACAATTTGAAGTTGACAATGTTGGTGCTGTATCGGCAGCCCATTTTACAGAACTACCCCATGCTATAGTATAAGAAGAACCAGTTACTTTTAATATCATGGAATAAGCATTTCCTGAGGTTGGAACATTAGTAAATGTTAAGGTTGTAATGTTTTGAGAAGGAGTAAACTCAAAAACATTAGCACTAGAACAATCTAAAGTTAATGTGCCTGTGCTTTGTGTAACTGCTGATTTTGTTTCTCTAGCACTTGTTGATTTTAAAATTGTAGAAGTAACAGCAGCTGGAACACTACCACCTATAACAGTTCCATCTACAGTTCCGCCATTTATATCTGCTGTAGTTATTGACCCAGCGTTTGATATTGTCGCTCCTGTAAAGTTTACTGTTCCTGTTGATGTTAAATTTGTTGCTGTTATTGCTCCAGCAGAGGAAGCACCGATAGTAACTCCGTCAATAGTACCGCCATTTAAGTCAACTGTGGTTACAGTACCTAAGTTAGAAATAGTAGCTCCAGTTGCTGATATTGCTGCATTATTAAGAGTAACAGTTCCAGAAGCAGTTAAAGTACCTCCTACTGTTAATGTTTTGCCGCTACCTACTTGAACACCTACGGAAGTACCAGTTCCGTTTGCTGCAAATAAAGCGTCAATACTGTCTAATCCTTGATTTAACTTAGTACCCCAAGTGTCGGTACTTGCTCCGACTTCTGGCTTGGTTAAGCCTAAATTTGTTGTTGTTGTATCTGCCATTTGTTTTCTCCTTTAAAATTTTAATTAAGCGGCTACCTTGTAAACATTTGTCCAATCAGTAGAAGTTATAGGAACATCTTCCCATTTATATCTTGCACTAAAGTTTGTTGATGAAGCTGCGGATATATTGTTAACATCTATAAACACTATTCTTACTGGTGAAACTGCTACAGAAGAAACTCCATTAATAGGATATGGATTTCCAGAAAATGTAACATTTCCAGAAACTGTTAAAGATGAAGAAGCTACTGCTGGTATAATATTTCCAGTAATAACTTGTCCTATTAAACTTGAGCTAGAAACTGCTGATATAGTAGCTCCAACATTTGCAGTATAAGCACCAACTGCACTTACAGATGAAGCAGCGGCAACAGTAGCAGCTCCATCTCTATATGTTCCAGCTGAATAGTTTCCATAGCCATATTCACCAGAACCATAAGTATCAACAGGCATAGCAGCAGTTAAAGCTAATATTGATGATGAAGTAGATTGAATATGTCCGCTATCTGTTATAGCCCACTCGCCATAAACATTAACACCATATTGACCATAACCATATTGTCTAACAGCATTAAATCCAAAAGAAGATGAAGCTGTTATAGTCGCAGAAGCGTTTGTTACAGCCCATTCGCCATAAACATTTGTTCCATAAAATCCTTGACTATAGTTACGAGTTGGCATTGAAATTCCTTATGTTAAATCAATATCTAAATCACCAGCTGGTACTCTAAACACATCACCAGTTGATATTGGTTTAGAAACAGATAAAGTTCCTACTGCGTATAAATTACCACCAGATGAAGCATCTAGCACACCTACAGCGACAACTGTTCCATAACCAGCTGTTGCTGTTGGAAACTCGACAGCAACTGTATTAGATGATTGAGAACCAGTAGTTGTAAAAGTTACTGTTTGTCTTGCGTAACCAGTACCAGAGGTTGATACCTCAGTTCCACCAGTACCATCATCATTTGGTGCTACTGTATATAAAGCTAAATACTTTGTTGCGGCTGGTGTAAATGCAGTACCGCTAAAAGTGTACGCTAAAATTTTATTTTCTAAGTAATCCGAAAAGCTCATAATTATCTCCTATTGTAATGCTGTTGCTCTTATTCTTAAAGACGAATCGCCTATTCTAGCGTTAGAATCGGCAATATTAAGGTCGTTGATTAATTTGGTATAAATACCACCCCATACAGCTATCCTCTCATCTTCAACTAAATAAGGCGCAGACTGTAATAATGTTCCATAAAGATAAATGTCAGGAGAAGCGTTTAATAGCCAATTAGTCGTGGTAGTGTCAGATAAAGCGTCTATCTTTCCATAATAAGTTAATTCTCCTGTAAGTGTAGAGTTAGCTGCTGGAACAGGCAGAACCTCTAACTCTTGTCCAACAACTGTATAAACTGCTGGGTCTCCAGTTGCAGAATTTGATTGTCTCAATCTATCAAGTTGTTCGCTAGTAACAAATTGTAATGTTGTTACTGGATTAGTCTCCATAACAAGGTTTACATTTTGTAGCCAATCAGAAGGAACAGCACTATATTGAGAATCAATAGTAGCTGTTGCTCTTTTAATCATTTTTCTGTTGCGTATCTCTCTATTAAACTGGGCTTCTGCTAATGTTATAAAATCAGGAATAACGGCTGTTAGGTCATCCCTCAAAAGCCAGCTTGCTATAGAAGATTGAAGTTGTGTATAATTTGTAATAGCCATTAAACATTCCCCTCTCTAGTTCTAAAATATTTATTTTCTGGGTCATTTAACCATTTCTTAATAGCTACTGGGTCATCTAGTATACCCTTCGCTTTTAAATCATAATAAACCACCATAGGGATAGAAGCGACTTTGTTCCAATCACCCCATTTAGTTCTTTTATCTGTTTCTTTAAGTTGTTCTTTATTATCATTTATGATTGCTGTTACGTCTTGTTCTCTTGATAAAACGAAATGATGGTCATTATTACCAGTTACATCTTCTTCAAAAGTAAAATTGTTTGAAATTTTAGTTTCGTGGTCAAAACTTATAAGTCTTTTTTTTGTCATATTCAGTTCCTATGGGGAAGGTTTTTACACCCTCCCCATACCTATTCTGATTTAAGCGTTTGTTAAGTCCGCAATAACTCCAAGAGCTGCTTCGTTCTTAACTTTTAGACCATACTCAACAAGTAACATTCTTTTCTCTGCATCACCTGTTTTAGCAAGTTCAATACTTTCGATAGGTCGAAGTATGCAAGTTGCATAAAACTCAGGGTCAAGCACAAATGCGTCTCTGTCTCTTTGGAATCTATTAGGCACGATATTTACTGTACCGAAATCTGATACATAAATGTCAGCTGCACCAATAATAACTCCAGCTTCTGGTTTTGATATTTCATAACGATTAGCCGCAATTCCAGCAAAGCCAGAAACTACTGTTTTGTTATGACCACCAACCATAAGCATTTTTGGTGTTCCGCCTTGATTCCAAACTTTTTCAATTACGTCATTAAGCATATCTATTGTAAAAGCTCTTTTATTAGCATTAGTTGAATCACCAGCTGCATTATTAACAACACCACCAGCTACTGTTGGGTCTGTACCGCCAGTACCTCTGCTAGAGTTTGTTTTTAGCCATGCTGGTAAACCAGCTGTTCTTCTAGCTGTACCAGTTCCACCGCCTACTGCTACTTGGTTAGCAAGTAAAGTATGCTCTTGGTCTCTTTTTAATTCTTGACCCATTTTGGTGATTTGGTAAGCAAGCTCAGAAGTACGACCAGCAGCGTCAATAACAGACAAGTTGTCTGCTAGGATGATTAACTTTCTGGAAATATTTGTGTAATTTCCGATTCTGCTTGTTGGCTCTGTTGCTGGGAAAGTTGCAATATCATCACCATCAATGTGATAGTTGTGAGCTGCATTTGCTAGGGAATCTGTTTGCCATTCAAAAAATGTATTTCTTACAGTTTCTCTACCGCCATTTGACATAAATGGTGTTTCCTCTGGGCTAATATTATAAATAATATTAGACAGGTCCTCACGGATACCAATCGCTCCGTAAGTCTCCCTAGTGTTAGTAGGTATAGCCATTATTAATTCTCCTTAAAAGAATTCCTCCATCATTTTGGCTGCGT
>Ga0181412_1000184_pt1 | contig 26405 bp, 31 predicted proteins | sample 35SPOviralmetaG_FD_130113 | JGI IMG/M metagenome (GOLD analysis project Ga0181412, IMG submission 130113) | Marine viral communities from the oligotrophic San Pedro Time Series (SPOT) site, San Pedro Channel, CA, USA - 35 SPOT_SRF_2012-08-15 | ecosystem: Environmental > Aquatic > Marine > Strait... | reverse complement strand
CTGCTTGGCTACTGCTTCGCGGGCTTCATCGTACTCCACTGCGGACATTCGAGAGAGATTAAGAAGTACTGCGTCAAAGACTGCGGCCCCCGCGTCCGACTTGATACAAGCCAGTTTGATGGTGGGCCCCCCGTCTGGGCGTTTTACCTGGGAGACAATGTGTTTCAGTACTGACATTAGACTTCTTTCCAGTGGGGTCAGATACGCATATTCTTCACCCATCACTCACCTCCTTCTTGTTTGATGTTCTTGAGGACTTCACGGGCCGTGATGCCCGCTTGAATGAACCCGTCCTCATCCATGGGCTCATCCGAGTCTCGCTCGTACTTGACGCCCAGCCATTCGCAGATGGCCTCGCAGGTTTCCTCGTCACCGATGCATCGCTGCTCGGAGTCGGTGAAGCTCATCCAGTTGAGGCAAGGGCCATCGGGCCCGTTCATCAGCAGGTCGCCGATGGAGTACTGAAGCAGCGCCTTGATGGCTGCGATGGTTTTGTCGTTGAGGTCTTTCATGATGCTCTCCTGTGTCCGGGGGTTGGTCGAGGTCGCTCGACGAATGGGGGAATGGTTTGAAAGCTCGTGGGCGGTACGCCCACGGCTGTTTCGATGCTCTCACCCTTGAGTTGGATGACCCACCAGTGAAAGGGGTAAGTCCACCGGCCCTTGAGGATGCCAGCCTTGCCCGCGTGTGGGCCGTGGTGAATGAGTACGGTCATGCCGCATTCGAGGTCGTTCATGATGCTCTCCTGTTGTTTGAAAGGGGCGCGGTTTTGATGAGCAGACCGCAAACTGCTTCCCTCTCCCGGATTACTTGGCGGCCATCTGCTGACCGGCCTCGGCTGCCTTGGCCAGTACCAGCTTGGCTGCCTTGTCTGCCCTCGACGCCGCCTTGACGATGGCCTTGGGGTCTTTCTTCAAGACCTTCACCCAGTGGCTCAGGTAGGCAGCGTGGTCGGGCCGTGGTTCGTCTGACTGACTGATGCCAGCATCGCAGCAGAGGAACGCTGCGCCAAGCTCGGCGACCAACTCCTCGAAGGCGTAGTCCTCCTTGAGACTGAGGGTGTGCTCCTTCTTGAAGCGGTTCAGCCGAGTGCGGTGACCCGTGCTGTGAACGGCCTCGTGGAAGGCGGTCGAAAAGTATTCGCCCTCATCGTGGAACTGCTCGAACAACGGCAACTGTATGAAGTCATCCGCTGGGCGGTAGAACGCTGCGTCACCGCCGTGGCGAATCTCAACCTCGGTGGACCACGCATCGAGGATGACCTTGGCGTCCTCGAAGTTGTCGCCGGCCTGCGAACCATCGTGGTCCTCAACCGTGGGCGGTGGGGCTGGAGCGTACTCGCTGCCCTCTTCCCAATCAATCTGGCAGGCGTTGAACACCGTGTACATCTTCATGAAGCCGTAGGTCTCAGGCTCACCATCGGGGCCCATGACGGGCTTGCCCTTCTCTCGCTTCTCGGAGACCACCCAGCGCAGCACCTTGGTGCCCTTCTCGCCCTTGCGGACCTGACCGTTCTTGGATGCTGCACCCTTGTAGGTGTGCCAAGCGTCAGAGTGAAAGCCCTGCTCGCTGGCCGAAATCCACAGCATGACAACGTTGATGCCACTGTATGCTTTGCCTGTGCTGCCGCTGATGGGGCGAGTGAGCGCACCGCCCAGCTTGTTCCATCCACAGCGCCATGCGGGGGTGCCCGCCTCGATGGAGGCGATGAGGGTGTCGGTGATGACTTGGTATGGGTTGAACTTTGCCATGATGAAGAACTCCTGTTGAATGTTCTGAAAGGGTTATACACCCGTTTGGTTTTGACTGTCAAGAAAGTTTCTGTCTGTCCATGTCGTCGATGGTGTGAACAGGTGTGTCACTAAGGGGAAAGGAAAGCCCCCCGAAGGGGGCGAGAGTTGCGGAGATGGGTTCAGTATCCAGCGGCCACAGCGTTGGCGTCGTAGTACTCGTGGCTGTCCTCGGTCCATGCGGGCCAGCCGGGCTCGAACTTGAAGGTGTCCACATACTCGTGGAAGGTCTCGCCGTCCTCGACGAATGCCTGCCACTTGGACTCGGCGATACTTCGAACAGTCTTGGACCGCAGCTTACCCACAGGGCAGAACTGGGTGAACCCGCTGGACATGTAGCCGTCGCAGTCGCTGCCCTCATTGAAGTAGGTGCGAGTGACTGTGTGCCCGTCGTATTCCCACTCGATGATAGTCCGGTCATACCCTTCATCGGTGGGTGTGAAGCGGTGGTGCCGCAGGGTCTGGCCGGGGTTCAGTTCGACGACGACATCGCCGCCGTTGATGCTGTCTTTGAATCGTGCTGTAGGTTCAAGCATTGGTGTAGCTCCATGCAATGTGGACGCCCAGAAGGGCGATGATGGCGAGGTGAATCAGGAAAGGGTCAATCACTTGACACCCCCACGAACGAACACCCGGACGTTGACCCGCTCACCCTTCATGCCGGGGTGGCGGCGGTGGCGGAACGTGTGGACGTTGCCCTGCGGTTTGTTGTAGCTGCCCATGTACTGCCATGACTCGCCGCTGAAGGGGCAGGGTGCGGTCACCTTGTCGGCCATATCGCGGTTGGAATCGTGGCCAGCCAAAGCTTTCCAAGTGTATTGCCAGTCGGCGTGGGTGCGGTCCATGCAGAAGAAGTGGTCCATTGAAGTCAGTTCGTTGTCCATGGTTGGTTTCCTATTGGGCAAAGGGTGAAGGGTCAGGGGTGCATCGGACGGCGGACACGCGAGGGCGTCCAGACAGGATGCTGAGGTAGGCTTTCTCGGAGTCGTCCACCGTCTTGCCGGTGTCCAAGGTCTGGAACGTGGCCATCTTGTACGGGTTGTACGTGAGGCCATCGGCGTCCAACAGTTCCTCGGCATCGACCATGAACCGGGCTTGCTCGCCGCGCTCCGGCACGAGGTAGCCACGGGCGAACGCATGAACATTCTTGCGGCTCTCCCGCAGGACACGGGCACGGCCACCGGGCTGTACCACCCACTTGACGAACATCATGTGGACGTACTGGCGATGGGGACGCACGGGTATCAGGCGACCGGTCTCGGTGCTGCGGATGCTCCAGCAGTTCTTGCGGAGGTTCCAGTACACTTCAACGCGGTGGAGTTCATCGGACTTGAAAGGGTGTGCGGTATCTCGCATGGGGTTTCCAATGGGGCACGGGGGCCCCGGTTAGGGTTTACTCTTCGCCGTTGTAGCAGTCTTCGCAAACAATCTCGTCATCTATCGGTGGCTTGGCCTCGCACATGAAGCACTTGTCTGGATACATGCAGTCACTGCATATGGCTCTGGAATCGGAATAGATTCGGTTGACCCAAAGGCCGGAGCCCGGGCTGGTGTCTCTGCCGCACTCCCTACACAGGTTGGCGGGGTCAAGGGGTTGGGTGGCTGCTTTGGTCATGGGGTCTCCAGTGGGGGCACGGGGCCCCGGTGAGGGTTAGATGCAGCCTTCGCGTTCCGCTACACGGTCAGCGAGGGCGTAGAGGCGAAGGTCATGGGGCTCACCCTTGGCGGCCCAGATGACGCCATCGGAGTCAGCCACGGTGTCGATGTGGTGAACCTCGAAGTCGGTGACGAAGTTGCTCCAGGCGCTCAGCCAGCGGCGGTTGTTCTTCCATCGCACCAGGACTCTGGCCCCGGTGTTCATGAACTGGGCATATCGCCAGCCGGCATCGGCCAGCGAGGTATCCGGAGTGTCCTCGTTCAGGTGAAACGAGGGCAGCAGGTCAAGCGATACGCCTTCGGCTGCTTTGTTGGTCAGGTAGAACGCGCTCATGACGCACCCCCAGTCCGCCCGGTGGGGGTCACGGTGCGCTCGGCGCGGCTCCATCGGTGACCCTGAAGCAATGACAGCGTGCTGGTCTCGGCGGAGGTATTGACCTGCTCACCCTGACGGAGGTGACCACGGCGGACTGCGGTGTACGCGGCCTTGAGGCATGCATCGGTCGCGCTCACAGCGGACACCTCATACTCCAGCCACTGGCCCTTGGACTCAGTGATTGGAACGTAAACGTATGCGCTGAAGGAAGGAAGGCCGACTGGTTGGTCGGAAGGCTTGACGAGAGAGAGTGCCATGATGGGCTCCTGTTGGTTGAATGGTGGGGGCCGAAGCCCCCGGTTGAGTTGGTTAGATGCGGGCAATATCGGCGGTGTATTCAATAAGGTTGGCTGCGTGCTCCAGTTCACCGAGGTCGATGGACTCCTCGATGTTACGGCGACGGGCCCCAGTCATCCAAAGGGCTCGCACCAGCGGGTTGTGAAGACTGAACTCGGCGACCAGAGCGATGGCCAGCAGGTAGTCCGTGCGGACGGTGAGCGCGTTCGCAGGCAGATCGCCGTCATACTTTTGGAATGCCTCGAAAGCGTTCCAGATGTACTGGACCAGAAAGTAGTCCACGGTCACGGCCACCGACTCCGCGTATCCCCCGGGGTAGACCTTTCGGTGGTGCCGCTCATTGCGCTTAATGAGGTCCTCAAGTTCATGGAACCGACTGCTCCCTTCGGAGCCAAAGAAGTCCCGAAGGCGGCGGGCCATCTCACGGACGGCGGCGATGCGGTGCTTGCGGGGGGATGATGGGGTGAGGTCAAGCATGATGATTCTCCAGTTGGTTTGGTTTTGGTTGCTTCGGTCTGTCAGGGTGAACCCCCTTGTACCGTACTCGAAAAATGGTGTCAAGGCTGAACCGTGGGGGTCAATCAGACCCAACCGTGGGGTCTCGATGAAAACCACCGGTCAACCTTGGGTATTCGGTTTTGCCCTATCCTACCCCTACCTTCCAACAACAACAGGGGAAGGGGTATAGGGAGGGGAGAAAGGAAAAAGTTTCCCCGGTTTCGGTGGGGGCAGGTTGGGCAAATCTAATATGCGAGGTTCAACCTACGGTCTCAAGGTGTGCCAGGTGTGGACCCCTTGGGGCAGGGATAGGGGAAGGGTCGGGGTCAAGGGGATAAACGGCGGAAACAGTGCGCGAGGGTGGCCGGCGCGCATCGTTGTCCCGCTGTTTGAAAATCCATTCGGCAACGCGATATCCGGCGTTCAACCTGGACAAAAGCCCGGGGCTCTTGACTTGCCAAGTGAACCGCCACCGGGTCAAGCGTTCGAACCGGATGCCGGCGAGTTTTTGCCGTTCGCCACCGTTTCGGCTCCCTTGGCAGCTTGGCCGGGGGTTTTCGACGTGTGAGGGTAGCAGACAAAAGGGGAGCGCCGCGCCCCGGTCTCAACTCCCCTCGGTTCGCGGGAGGAGTCCGGGGCGGCAGCTATGTTCGTTTCGGCCCTGCTGTGGGCCATCTTCAGCGGTGCAGCTTCAGCACCGGACGATATCAGCGCCCCCCCGTCAATCCGGGAGTGGAAGGGGGGAGCGTTTGGCATTCGATACACGCGACCGCCACGGCGACCGGTGTCCTTCGTTCGGCTGACAGAGCCGACCCGGTGAAGGTGTCCGGGGTCCGCGCTGATTGGCGCGGCATGTTTGAAGGTTCGGGGAGGAGTCCCCGCCCCCACCGTCAACAACGGGTGGAGGCTTTAAATGGTTAGCGCATCGGTACTGGGCTTCCGGTCTTGTCTCCCGGGCTTCGCCACCCCACGTTCAAAGGGGCTGTGTCGTTCATTCTTCTGGGCCTCGCTTGCTCTCTTGGGCCAGTCCCTCACTGAGTGCCGTCCGCCCGTTCAACCTGAGGTGTTTACTCTCAGGGGTTGCTGTCGGTTTCCGGCTTCCGATAATCCCCGATGTTCCTGCCGTGGCAGTAGGGCTGGGCCCGGTCGGTTTTGGTACGTCATCAGATGATGGGGACTGTTTGTTGAGTCCGACCCCCCCACAACTGAGGGGGCGAATGTGGATGCTTCCATTTCTCTACCGCCCCAGCTTGGTATTGCCTCGGGGCGGGTCTGCGATTTCAAAGAACACTGTCAGGGGGTGGCGATGTTTGCCAGCCAATCGGGATTAGGTATTGCACACCCCGTGCCAACTTTTGAAAATGCAGAGACGTACAGCGTTTAGCCTTGTCTACTCGTCAGTAGGTTTATGCCAGTCCTGTGCCAACCGTGACAGACATGTCGTGGTTGAAAATATTTTTGCCTTGATTTGAGCCCCCCATTGCAGAGACGTACAGCGTTTAGAACACTTGTTCAGTGAACCGCGACACAGATGTCGTGGGTTTCTGCCAAAATATGTCCGATTCCATACCTGTCAAACGTTTAGCAGCCCTTGCCAAACCGCGACATCTATGTCGTGGTTGCTCGACGTACAGCGTTTAGCCTTTCTTGTTGTCAGCCCTTGGCACACCTCGCTCAACTGAATAGTCCCCCTATATGGAATTCTCCCTCGCCTTCGCTGGACTCGATGCAGCCGCCCCCCGTCAACGGGCCCGGTGTGCTGTGACTGGTCGGTTCGTGGCTTGGTCAAGGGTTCCACAGCTTCGGGTTCCCGGCGCTGCCCGTGTCGTCGTCATCCCCGCCCCCGTGGTGGTGGTGGCCGATGCTGAGGCGGCATCGCTTGCCCCGGTTGCCGAGGCCCCCCCAGTTGTTGGTGGCGGCTTCCTTTCTACCGCGCGCGCGTTGGGGGCTTCACTCCTTGCGCGGGTGGCGGGGGCGGTTCGCTCGGTGGCTGGTGCCGCTGGCCGGATGGCTCGCACGGCGACGGTGGCTTGTGCCCTTGCCATCGGCGACGGTGCCCCCCGTGGTGGTGGGCTGGGCGACTCAGTCCCCCCCCATGATAGTGATAGTTGCAAACTGGGGGCGGATATGTGACGGACTGCACGATATGACAGGTTCAACCTTGGTTTTTTGGCGGCGGTTTCCGACTCGGTCTCGGGGGCAAGGCGAAGCCTTGGGGGTCGTTGGCGGATTCGATGACCCCCCCCGTGGATTCGATGGACGGCGGCGTGTCGTGGTGCGCGAGGGGGGGCAGGGCCCCCCCGGGTAATGATTGCAATAGAGAAAACTCACAGTTGACGGGAACTTCCAACAGATATAGTGTGGCTGCCTGGAGTAATAATGAACGATTATGTGTGTTTGGCGCGTCGATTTCCTGCTGCTGGTATCGATGGCGTCCTTGGTGTTCCGGTCAGCAGTCACATTGAGATAAGCGAATACTTGCAGGCGTTGCCGGTTCCAGTAGACGAGACCAAAGTCAAGTTCGTCCGATTGACCGCAATACCCGAAAAGTCAAAAGGTCACCTGAGTCAAAACGACGTTGTGGTCAAATACGAGGGTCTGTCAGAGCGGTTCCTCGATGTTCTTCGTCCAGTCAAGACTGCACAGTACAATACTGGCTACAAGTCCGGTGACATCGACTGGGACTTGGCCGAACAAGCTCGACAGAATGCATTCGAGTCTGAGGGTTGGGCGGTGACCAACGACTCAAACCAAATCGCCGTATGTGACCCAGACGGTAAGCTTGCCGTGCTGAGGGGGTCAAAGGGCACTGCTCGGACATTGTTCAAGTACGCATACGCGGTTTACTTGGAAAACGAACGAGACAAAGAGCGTGTGGAGATCAATCCATACAAGCAGTACACCGTTCTTCCGTCAGACAAGCCAAGGTGGGCATGGTCGACGTTTAAGTTCCTGCATTACTGGATCTTCAAGAATGGGCCTGTTGTGGGTACCGGAAGATGGCATGAGCTAAAGAAGAAGCTGCAAAAGCATCATGACGCCATACAGCGTGTTCCAGTACCAGAGTTGGGTCCGTATTTGAGGCTGCACACACGAAGGACTCATCCTAAGACGCAAGAGTTCTGGAAGCGTTGCCGTATACAGTATTTGGAAGATCCTGACTCACTACCAGTAGCGTTGTCGTTTGTTGCCTCGAAGGACGAGGTCAGATGGGTGCGTGTGTTGGTGTCTGAGATCGACGATCTGTTGAAGTGCGTGGATTGGGCTGAATGGTCTGACATTCACGATCCGTTTCACTTCTCTACGTTTAGGGATCGGGGAATGGCCAAATGGAACTAAGTATAGACACTAAGTTTGTATCGAGACATTTACGGGTTGCGATTCGTGAGTGGTATTCGTGGTTGTCTGACAAGGCCATGCATGAGGATGAATGGAAGGCTGTTCCTCATTGGTGCAAGCAGATACCATCGAGGCTGGACATACCGTGGGCATTGCACGACATGGAGAAGCATGCGCAAAGGCGTCAGTTGATTCGTGCGTTGTACATCGTGATCGACGAGGTCTACATGTCGAGTGAGGGTATGGAGAACGTTCCATCGATTGCGAAGCTAAGGAATCACCTTTTTGAGTGGTATGGAAAAGCGTATGGATAAGTGGACTTACATAGTGGAGATTCCTGGTGACCCTATTGGCAAGGGAAGGCCAAGGGGAACGTCAATTGGGGGCAAAGTGCGCCTATATACGCCGAAAAAGACGGCAGATTGGGAGCGTTCTGCGGCCACGGTCATGACCAGCGTATGGCGAAAAGCGCCACTTGATGAGCCTGTGGAGATCGAGATCGCTGCATTTTCGCATCGACCTAAGCGTCTATTGCGCCGAAAAGACCCAGATCACGTCATTTACAAGACATCTAAGCCAGATGCAGACAACATCTGTAAATGTGCCTTGGATGCGCTGGTGATGGCGGGCGTATTGAGGGACGACTCGTTGGCGGTCAAGGTGACGATCCAAGACTTCTACTCTGAGCGCGATCGAGGTCCGAGGTTGTGCTTGCGGATGAGGCCAGCATTGGCAGAGCCGTTGTCTGGTTGGTGGGAGTCAGCGGGGGTGAATACTGCGAGGGCGTTGGCCGATGCTGCTCGTTCGTACGAGGAACAGGGCGATGATGATTTGCCTTGGTGATGCCACAGTGCTATGATTGATTCGAGCCGTTCTGTTGCAGGTTGGCTCTCCTGTTCGTTTGATCTGAAGGCCCTACTTGCTCTGGTAGGGCCTTTTTCTTTGCTTGCTATATTTGAGATATGCGGTAAAGTTGTTTTTGTTCATTGAGAGGAGTTTGTTGTGGCGACTACAGTTTTGGACAATGCGTATTTTACAAGCAAGTTTGTGTACGAGACGGATCTCCAAACGGAGCCGCTTCAGAACATCACAAACGGTGCTGCGACTGTTCGGTCGATCACAATCCTGAACGGAAGCAACACAGCCAACAGTGGTCAGATTCTTTACCTAAAGATGTACGACAGTTCCGAAGACGTTGTCGCGACGACAACTGAAGCGGACTACATGTTTCAGGTTGATGCTGTGACGGATACTACGTTTACGTTCGGCGAGGGCGGTCTTCCTGTGGTCAACGGTCTTACCATTCGACTGGTGACCGGTGCTGCGCTGAACGCAGAAACCAATCCAGCCGGCGCTGTCATCGCTGAAATTACCTACAGTTGAGGTTTAATCATGGCTGATTCTTTGATTACTTTGTCTGGTCCTCGTGGGACGCTGCTGTTCCGCGAGACGGCTGCGACCGCAACGATCGAGGCGAACATCTTCGGAAAAACAGCACCGGAGATCTACGCTGTTTCAGTGGACGCCACGCAGAACACTGGCGAAGACGTGTTCCTGTGCTTGTACGACGAATCCAACGCCGGTGCGGCGAACATTGCAGTTGGCACCACGGTACCGTTTTTTGTTCTTAAATGTCGCGCTGGCAAGTCGATCGAGTTTGTGGTTCCTTGCGGCAACACTGTAGCCGCAGGAAACTACGTTCACGCGGCTGTAAAGACATCGGCGGGGATTGCTGGCAACACAGCACCGACTGGCACGGTAGCGATCACGCTTCTTGGGGCTTAGTGAAATGGCGTCAGAAGATGCCCTTCTGTTACGGAGCATGCGCGGTTTTTCTCGTGAGAAGGGAAATCCGCTTGAGGAGCCTGCGCTCAGGTCTCAGGCTGCTAGCGAGATTGAGCAGGTTGAAGGCGGAGAATCGTTAGACGAGCTTCGTTCTCGCTACGATGAGCTTCGTTCAGACGATTTGCGTCCTGAGTATCGTGGCTTCAAGGTTCCTGCTGGAATGGATGAGGGTCAGTCTGAGGATTGGTTTGCGTCGATTGATTCGAGCGAGGATGAGCGTGAGTCTTTGGAGCGCGAGGCTGAGGCTAAGCGTGAGGCGGAGTCTGGGTTTGGCACTCAGTTGTTGGGCTCACTAGAGCGCACGGTGATGAAGGACAACCCGAGAATGGGAGCCAAGGCTGTTGAGGGCCTGGGTCGTGTGGCTGGCAGCCAAGCGATGGTCGACTTTGGGTTAAAGACGGCAGCCGAATTCGACACGTCGGACGATCCGGCATCGTTTTCTCCTCGGATTGAAAGCATCTATGATGCTGAGGGCTTTCAGGACTACATAGACTACGCGGGCTCGACTCTTGGTCAGGGTCTGGGGTCGATGGGCGCGATGGTCGCGGGGGCTGGTGTTGCTGGTGTTGCTGGGGCACCATTTGGTGCTGCGCCCATTACTGCTCCAGTTGGCGCGGTTTCGACTGGCTTTCTCCAAAACTATGGGGAAATGTACGGAACTCTTGTCGATCAACAGGGCGTGGACCCTGATGCTGCGGCGAAGTACGCGCTGGTTCCTGCTGCTGCGATGGCTGCTGTTGACACTGTTGGTTTGGGTAAGATTTTAAAACCTGCGAAGGACGCGCTGTCCAAAATTTTTGTGACTCGAATCGCACAGTTGTCGCTTCGTGGCGGTGCCATTGAGTCCACAACTGAAGGTATTCAGTCGATCATTCAAGAGTCTGCGGGTGAGATTGCTGAATTGACGGGTATGGCGACTAAGGACATTGAGCTTGGTCAGCGTGCTGAGAACTTCGTAAACGCCATTGTTGGCAGCTTCCTGCCCGGTTTTACAACAGGCGGCGTTGCTGGCGTTCGTGTGCGTCCTAATAATGCTGGCCCAGCACCAGCGGCACCAGCGGCACCAGCGGCACCAGCAGCACCAACGGTACCTGATCCGATCGTATCGGTCGATATGGAGGATATTTCTTCTCCTCAGCCAACGCGCGTGACTGCTGCGTTGACTGGTGTTCAGATTGCTCGTCTTGACCTCAATGAAATGAAGAAGAGGTATCTTGAGTTGAGCAATGAGGTTGCTGCTGTTGAAAGTAAAAAAGAAGACGCATCTGCATTGAAATTGGACCTTGAGTCGCTTGAAGAGGCCATTTATGATGATTTTGAGTCGAGTTTGCGCGATATTTTGAGTCGAGATGGCGATATTAAGATTGATCGATTTACTCGCGCACTAGGTGGCTGGGCCGGTCAAGAGTTGGAGCCGAACCTTCGAGTTGAGCTTGTTGGCGACGAAGCAACGATTTTAAGCCGCTTGACGGAGTTCAACGCGACATCTGGCATGTCTGGACCGGATGTTGTGCCTCAAGGCGGTGCTCTCAACCGCGTGTTCGTCGAGGCGCTGTTGGATGAGCCCAATGTCATTTCTTCTTATGATCCGAACAATGTTGAGCAGAACAAGAAGCTAGCCTGGGACGACAGTGGTGCTGAGCGATTGTCTACATTGCGTATTCAATTGCCTCCTGAGATGGTGACGCCTCAGTTTTTGGCAAGTATGGGAGACGTATTTGCCCAGGAATCTTTAGGCTTCACTGTTGATCGCGAGAACAACACGATTGAGTTGATCCACACTCCCGAGTGGAGCGGAGCGGATGCTCAGAAGACCCTGACCCATTTTGTAGATGCTGCTCGAAACCTTCAGGATATTGCGACAGATAGCTTTGGCAAAGACATTGGTGTTGAGTGGCTGAAAGAGCGCATTGAAATTAGCGAACCAGCAAGTGATGTTAAAACCATCAAAAATGCCTTTACAGAGGGTGAGTCCAACTATATTATTAAGGGCTACCAGGAGTTACTGAAAGATGAGTATCGGGAAAAAGATCGCAGCGATATACGGAAGGGAGCCTACACCGCCGGACAAGATTCTGAGTCCGCCAGGAAAGATCAAGTCAAACCGGAAGCCAGGAAGCGTGGTGTCAGTGTTGAGGCCACAGATGATGCAGTCTCAGATGCCGCAGCCTCAAATCGATCCCTCTCAAGCTTACCAACATATGAGCAGTTCGTATTTGGAGGGGATGGACGAGAAGGATCTTTCGGACTTGATCGACTCCATGCAGGAGCAGAACAAAAAGGACTGAGGGTAGATGCTGATGCGTCTCGCGCCTTGATGGCTCGAATGGGTCTCAAGTTTACCAACGTGGATACATCTGAAATCCTGAAGATCTATCCTCTTCAAGACAAGTTTGGTACGACTCTTGAAGAAGTGATCGATCGTCTGAACAAATGGACGAAGTCGAAGGGCACGGTTGCCGAGGGCTGGACGTTCTCAGTATTTGGTCCAAAGCAAAACGAAGACGGCACCCTGAGTGGCTTTGTTTCGCCTGACTTCAAGAACAACAGCTATGACCAGAAGAACGCTTACATTTACCAGCCTTATGATCCGAATGGTTCTTTCGATGATGTAGCGTACACGTATGCGTGGCGAGCAACTCATGAGATTGCACACGGCATTGTAAATGAAAAGCTGACCGAGCAATATGGCGGCCAGGGTCGCAGGGCCGGTGGTCTTGGCATTCTTGCCCGTGACGATAGCGGCAAGAACATTGTTGATCCGTTGTCGTTGGCGCATGCTTTACGTGCTTTGGATTGGGAGCACGAAACCTTCGTAAAGCAGCGCGAGATTCTGGAGCAAGACTTCGGCATCACGATTACCGATGATCAGTTTAATCAAGAGTACATGCTGAACATGTCTGATGCTGTTCATCGCGTGCTGACGGGCCGTTTCAGCAACCCTGGTAAGTTGGGCGCTGTTCCTGCTTCAACAAACCCTGCGGTTGTTCTAGAGCGAGCAAAGGACACTGTCCGTCAAGCTGCAAGCGCAATGGGTATGGACATGTCCGAGAGGCTTGACTCCAAAGGCGCTCGTGCTGCAACGGCAACAGCCAAAGGAGAGTCTTACTTTGACCCCGAAAAGCTTTCCGAGCTTAAAAATCTGGTGCAGAAGCCTCGTCGGCAAGAAAACCTTATTTACATGTCTCCTGATGAGTTTTTGTCGTTAGCAAAACCGTTGAGCGAGCCATTCGCAGAAAGGGCAGAGCGTGTTGCTGGCCTTCTGGAGCGCGGAGAGAAGTTTAACAGCGTCCCATTTTTAAGGTTGGATGAGTCTGGACAGATATTCAATCATGATGGCCGCCATCGTGCGATGGCGTTGAAGAAGCTTGGCGTTGAGAAGATGCCTGTATATTTGCATTCCGATGATATTCGTTGGAACGAGCAGGTACTGGGTAAGGGTGATGCTTTTTACTATGTTGAGAATTTGCCGAAGCAGTTGATTGGCGAAGACGGTAAGACCAAAATCAAGTCACCTTTCCATACAGAGGGGCCAAACCGAGGAAAGCCTCTGCCCGAGTACTCTGCCGACGTAGCCAAGCCCCCCGCCGCAGACGCAGCCACAGATGCTTCTGTATTGGGTGGTTCTGAATTTCAGATAGTGAAAAAATCTATTGATGACATAAACAAGATTTTGCCTGAAATAATAAAAGTTAGTGACGAGAACCGAGCCGACATTTCCAGATATGAAAAATTTCGCGGTGGGTTTATGTCTCACTCGGCGAACCTTAGTGATCGTAAGTTCAGCGATAAAGAACTTGAGGTGCTTCGTGACCCATTTACATCAGACGCAGTTAGAGAGTTGTCTAAGACAAACCCAAACATCTTTGGCGATCTATTAAACGAACTTAGGCGTGCTGCTGAAAGTGAACGTGAACAACTTGGTGAGGCTGGCCCAGTAGCTGACTATTTAGATGCTGCGCTTGCGTCGCATGACTGGAGTAAAGGTGGTAACCCTGAGGGTAACATTGTCGGAGAGCTAAGTGCTTTACTCGACGAACTCAAAAAATACAATCCCGAGAACTTCGACGAAAGCCGTAAAGCTCTTGACGAAGCAACGAAAGAATTGAATGACGCAAAGTCAGAGTTGAGTGTTGCGGAAGACGCCTTGGAGCAACTGCGACGAACAGCACCAAAGTACGTGAGTCGTTCAGACCCCAAACATAATGAGTATGCGGCGGCTTTTACAGAGTGGAATAGCACCAATCGTCCTCGTATAAAATCACTCAAGAAAGAGATAGAGCGCATCACGGGTGATCGTTATTCCGAGTATTTACGGAGTGGCGGCTCATCAGCAGATCTTGATAGACTGAAGCGCAACCTCGATAACGCTCAAAATAGGTTCGAAGCCTTACAGTACGGGCCTTTGGAGAACGACACCGTTCGATTCTTGCTGGATAAGCTGAAAGATAATCTTCGTGGTATCAACTCACCTAATTTGAGCAAAGAAACGCGAAAAAACGTTCGGCGCATTGTTGAGAATATTGAGGCTGAAGAAGCTAAACAAGCTGCCCGTTTGTGGCAAGAGATAGGAATAGAGTCGCCGTATTTCAAACGGTTTTTTGCCGGCTCTGTGGTCTTGGACGAACAAGGTCGACCCTTGGTTATGTTCCACGGTAGCCCGTTTTCTGGCATAGAAAGTTTTGAGACATTCGGAACTGCCTATGGTCTCATGGGCACAGGAGCTTATTTTACGGACAACCCCCTCGTTGCGTTTTCTTATGCAACTTCTAAAAGAGGATTGCGTAAGGCAAAAAAAGAAGGGGTTGATCCCGACCCGAGCATTACTCCGGTATATCTCAGCCTTAAAAATCCAATAGACATGGATGATCCAGCCGATTCGCAACAGTGGTTGACTGCGCTGAAAAAAAACAATGTGGCTGGCAGGATGAGCGGAGACGAGCTTGCTGAATATGTTGGAGTGCCTGCTTCCGGGGCTACGAACAAAGATTGGCTAAGAGGCTTGGAAAGTGTTTTACAGCAAGAGGAGATATACGAGTACGAGGCTGCTGAAATTGTACGAGATGTGTTGAAGAGTATGGGTCATGACGGGTTGACCCATATTGAAACAAAAGGCATGGGGATCACCGACAAAGTTCGCTCTCACCGAGTTTATGTCGCCTTTGAACCCGCACAGATAAAATCTGCAATACGGGATGAAACGGCCTCGACGACGTACCCTGATCTTCGCACTCTTGATACAGATGTAAAGGTGTCTCCACTGAAAGCCTCTGCGAAGGAGAACGCCGGCACCTTCGACCTGACGGATCCATCGATTCTCAAGGGCATAGGCATAGGCGCTGCAGTCCCTGTTGCTGCCGCTTTATCCCAAGGACAAGAGGACGAGGAAGAGGGCAACCCAGAGGAAGAGCTTCCACCGATGACTCTTTCAAGTCGCGAGTACGTACCGATGGATACTGTCATGATTTATGATGACACCGTCGAAGAAACCAAGGCCGAACTCGATCGTCGATCCAAAATCAAACAAGAAGAAGACGGCTTGGTTTACAAGATGATGATGCTGGAGGCTGATTATTTCGAGTTGGATGATGACGATCCAAGAAAGGATCAAATCAACAGCCAGTATGAGTTGGTCGTCGACAAGTTTAAAGAAGTGCATTCCGATCTTGGTACCGACGAATTTTCTCGGTTCTTGAAAGGTGTGGATTACTTTTACGAAACACAGCCGGGTGGGCTGTTGGATTACGACGTTGATCGTGCCTTTGAGGTCATGTCGTTCAATGGCGTTGACATGCTCACGGACATCAATTTGAGAAAGACTCAAGAGTCCATGCAGCAAAAAAGATTTGAGCGAATGACTGAGCGTGGAGGCACGCTCGTCAATTTGTCAGGTCAAAACATGTCAATCAACAAGTTGTTGTTTAAAAAAGCAAATACATTTAATCATCCAGTTCAATCAGTTCAGGTCACTGAGTCTGATAAGATGATCTTGCAGAGAGATTTAAATAATCTCGAAGATTTGAAAGAAGACGGTTTAATATCGTACCTGTTATATAGAGAGTTGAAAGGCGACGTAATGTTGTTCTAGGAGGCCAAATGGCAAACCGACGCGGAAAAATGGATCCAATGACGGCTTTGAGTCTCGCAAAGCAAATGCGCGCTCAAAACCGAGAGATGGGCGATCCAAAAAATGATCCAATGCGGGTCTTGCAGGATCAATACTATCGAGGGTTCGACGTTCCACCGGGAACTGAACAGCAGAAACAAGCATACCGTGATGCGATTGATCGGCGTCTGTACAGCCAGCCTCTTCGTGAGCGTCGTCGTGCGGAAGCCGAGCGTGTAGGCACCACAGACGCTGTGCGTCGTCGCATTGCTGACGTTGTGAAGCCAGCAAGCATGGCTGCATCTCTTACGCCGTTTGACGCTGGTTTGGGTGATCTCGGCTACGCTGCTGGAGAGTTGATCGATCCAGAGGGCACGTATGGTGATGCTGGATTGGCTGCTGCCGGCGGATTGTTGACGGGTGGCGTTGGCTCCGGTGCCATGATGGCGAGAGCCGCCAAAGAGGCCCGTGGCATGAAAAAAGCGGCGGATCGGGCGGCAAATTACCCAATGAAGCGCGAAAATTACCCGATGAAGCGTGAACTAGATGACCTTGTTCCTGTCTACAAAAAGGGGAATGAATATCAATCATACGCTAACAAGTATGGATCGGGCGGTCGATTCCCAGATCTCAAGGACTTTGAATCTAAAATTTCACGGCAGCCAAAAATGGAGCCTTTAGATCCCATTTTGCTGGCTAGCCCTCTCGCGATTGGAGCCGCAGGTGTGTATGGTGACGCGGCCATCGCACTACTAGACGACATTCGTTCTTCATCGGACTACGGCAATGCGTTCTCAGAAACAACACGAATGGTTAGTCCTGAAATGTTTGATGGTGTCAACTCTCTAAATGATGTTGAAGAGATGCATAGCAATGCCGTCATGAATGCCGCTAAAATCTTCAATGAAACAGGATCAATTCCTTTCAAAATGAAGCGTGAGATCGGTAAGCTTGAGGCTCTGATGAACACCAAGGCGTCGATGGATTCTTCCGACGATCGTGCGATTAAGAGTGGCTTGATTGGCTTCGGTGTTGGGTACGAAGACGTGATGCCAGATCGGTATATTGACCGCATGAAGACAACAGGGCTTGGTGATATTGTTGGGTACGAAGACGCGATGATCGATCGCGAGGTTCAGTTCCAACGCTCGATGCCGAAAATTGAGGAGCCTCCAATGTTTGGCCCTGAAGAAGCACCGATGTACGGACCAGAAACTGCCGGCATGAGTCAGGCAGAAATTGATCGCATGGTTCGGCAAGAAATGGATAGAGAAATCGAACCCGCTATCGAAGATTTTGGAGAATAAAATGCCCGGTAAAATGGATCCAAATTTGCAAGGTGCCTACAATAAAGCGCAGCAAATTCAAGAAATGAAAAAGCGAAATCCTCGCTTGGATCAAATGTCTGCTGGCGATCGAGTCAAGACATTGCTTCGCAAGAAAGGAGAGCGTGGTCAACCAAATCCCGTCGACTCCAAAACTAAAATGCGAAACGATCAAGCGGTCAAAGATCTTTTGGAATCCAAGGGAATCTTCAACTTGCCAACCCTTAAAGAGACGGGTGGACCAAAAGAAGATCTTCAAGAGGTCTCCGCACAACTGGGCAAAGCCTCTCAGCTTCACGGTGATCAGTCCAAGCGTGTCGCGGGCATCGCCAAGGGCATGAAGGGCGAGGTCGGCAACCCGTACATGAAACGCGGCAAGTCCAAGTACGGAATGTGAAATGGGCCAGTCTGCGGATCAATTGATTAAAGGGGGCATGAAGACCAACAAGCCCCGAAGAATCCGTAAGGGTGAGCCAGGGTATGGCAAGAAAAAATTCGTTGTAGTTGCCAGTTCGGGCGGAAAGAAGAAGGTCATTCGATTTGGTGATGCCAAGATGGCGATTAGACGTGACAACCCCAAGGCTCGAAAGAACTTTAGGTCTCGTCATGGGTGCGCCAAGGCTGCGGCCAAGAATAAGCTCACTGCGAAGTACTGGTCTTGCTACCAATGGCGGGCTGGTTCGAAGGTGAAGGGATAATGGCTAAAAACAAATCAGAAAAATTTAAACGAATCGAGTCTTCCGTTGCTTACCCTGAGTCAGATGTTGCCACGGGGGTCACAGATCGACCAAGTGATCTGGGAGAGGTTGCATACCCACAACAAGAAGCGATGTCTGGTGAAGAAGAGCTGATGCGTATGCTTGTTAAAAACATGCATCAAGGTCCAAAACCACTTCCTAAAACAAATGATGGTGTCGAAAAATCTAAGCCAAATCGAATAAAGCGCCCCCCTCTTCCACCACCGCCTCCACCGCCACCGCCACCGCCTCCACCGCCGCCACCAGAACTCGACAGTTTGGATGACTTCTACAACAAACAAGTCAAAGAATACGTACCTGTCGCAAAAAATGTTTTGAGTAAGGGTAATTTTAGAGATTTTAAAGACGATTTAGACGCTCAAATTGATTTTTCAGAAGCAGCTTCTTCGAAGTCTTTTGCTAACAAATTGAAGTCTGGCATTTCAATGTACACTGAAGACAGGACACTGAACGACGGCACAGAAATTACAGTTGTTGTTGTTGGGGATGAGTCTGAGTTTTACGTTGATGAAGATGCAGATTTGAACAATCTAAAGCCGGGTGATGTAATTCGACTCAAACCACCAGGAAAAAGGTACCGATAATCATGTTCAACTCAATGTTGATGAAAAACATGCGGGAAACCGGGCAACCGGAAGCCTGCCCTCGTGCGACAAAAGATCTTGAGTTGAACCTTGAAAACAGGCAAAAGGCCATCGATACAAAGATGTACGGCCCCGCCAATCCACAACTCGATGAATCGGGTGCCAATGAGGACTTTTGGCAAAAGTACGCTGATCAGTTCAATGATTCGCTTGAGAACGTGATGCAGATGCGATGCGCCAATTGCTCGTTCTTTGATCGCTCTCCAGAGATTCTGGATTGCATTGAGCAAGGGATTGGAGATGAAGCCGACCCTGAAATGGCTGTAGCAGCGGGCGAGTTGGGATACTGCCAAGCTTTGGATTTTAAATGCGCTTCGATGCGTGTTTGTACAGTTTGGGCCGGGAGGGTCTAATGTTTAATTTCGATCATGTGACGCACGATCACACTATGCCGATGGAAGAAGAGCCTGTTGGTGAGTTGGATATTTTGGACGGCCTGCGAGCAATGTCCATGTTCAAGCGTGATCCAGGTCCTCTCAGGCCCTCTGATGTCAATCAAGACGTAAAGTACGCCTTGGCTGAGAACCCTCACTGCATTGACATGCTGTACCGCGAAGGGTTTCTGGATGATTCATTGGCTCGCGAGTTGGATCAAATGATCGAAGACTCGCCTGACAGCATGATGCCTATGCCAAAGATGATGGAGCCTGGAATAATCGTGATGGCTCAAGGCGTATTTTCTGATGAGACCGGTGGTCCAAAAAAAAAATCTAAGAGCAGAGTGAACGAGGCAGGTAACTACACCAAGCCCGGTATGCGTAAGCGTCAGTTCAATCGCATCAAGGCTGGCAGCAAGGGTGGTAAGCCGGGTCAATGGTCAGCACGCAAGGCTCAAATGCTTGCTTCGGCATACAAAAAAGCTGGCGGAGGCTATCGAGACTAATGGGCAAGAAGACCTCTCAAAAGTCGTTGGACACCTGGACTAAGCAGAAGTGGACCACGGCGTCAGGAAAAAAGAGCGGCGAAACTGGAGAGGTTTATGCGCCCAAGAAAACGATTGATGCGCTAAAATCTTCGACTTCTGGTCGAAAAAAGTTGGCTGCGGCTAATCGCAAAAAGAAAGAGGCAACCAAAAAAGGGAAGCAGTTTGCATCCCATGGCTTGCATAAAGGCAAGAAGCGATCTGAGTCTGGAAACCCATCAGAAGACAAGTTTCTGGCACAACACATGCGGATGCAATACAAAAAGAAACCCAAGATGACCGACGAGCAACGAAAGCGCGAGTTGGCGATTGGGTACAAAAAATATGAAAATAGGAAGAAACAATGAGTGTAAATAAAGCAATTTTGGTTGGTCGTCTGGGTGTTGACCCTGAGCTTCGAACCACCGGATCTGGAACCCATGTTGTCAACATTCGCATGGCAACAACCGACCGACGCAAAGAAGGCGATGAGTGGGTAGACCACACAGAGTGGCACAACGTCACTGTTTGGGGTCGCACAGCCGAGAACGTGGCAAAGTTCTGCAGCAAGGGCAAAGAGATCTACGTTGAGGGTAAAATCCAAACCCGCAAGTACCAGGACAAGTCTGGTGTGGATCGGTACTCAACAGAAATCGTTGCCGACAATATTCGCTTCTTGGGCAGCCGCAAAGATAGCAGCGAGCCCATCGTTCAAGCGCAGAACACGTCGTTCAGCCAGAACGATGAGCACATTCCGTTTTAATCTGACCCATAAACTTCTTTTTTAAAGAGCTTGGTCAGTTTAGTGATGTACTCCTTTCGACCCTCACGATCGGTCGGAGGGGGTGCGTCACTGATTTCGCCGTTATCTTTCAGTTTTCTGAGTACATCGTTGAACCTGCGATATTCTTGTTCTGATTTATTGGGCATGCATAACTCCTATGCTGTGTGATAATGGGTTGTGAGGAGTAGATATGTCTGACAAAAAAGATGATTTTATTGAATCGGATCAAAGTGACGTAGTGGTCGACATGCCTACTGAGTCTCAACATCTTGATAATTTTAATGTCAATGAGTGGCTGAAGCCTGATGATAACGGTTTTCGAGCAACTCCTCAGCAAGAAAAGTTTCGCGAACTGTCCTACCGATTGGCGATGCGTAAGCGGTTTTTTCGTGGAGAATGGTACAAGGCGACAAAAGCCAAAGAGTACCAAGGAGCACCAATCAGTGAGCGTACATGGGCTCGTTGGTGCAAAGAGGACGATCGGTTCCTTGCTTGGTTCTACGAAGAGTTCCCTGATACCGCTGAGCTTTCTGAACAAGAGTTTAAGATGATGGACACTCAGTATTGGACTGGCGTCCGTGACGCGATGACTGAGGGCGAAGAATGGGCATACCGTCAGTACGCCAAGACTCGCTTTGATTCGGCAGCAGCCAAACGCGATGCAGCCGACAGCGAATCACTTCTTGAGTTGCGCGCATACTTTGATGTTGGTGGCGGTGAGTCGTGGAAGGTCAAGCCGGGTGAGGCATAGTGAATGCCAACGACAAAAAGCTGATTGCTCAGTTAGCCGGTCATCCTGGTGAGTTCATTGGTCGTCTCAAGATCGTAGACGAAAAAGGACAAGAGCGATCGTTCAATACGCCATTTGCTGAGCAGGTGTTGGCGTTGGAAGATTTTTGTTCTGAAGCTGAAACGGTGATTCATTACAAGCCTCGACAAATCGGTGACACCACCGTAGCGACTGCCTACAACTTCAACTACTTGTATTGGATTCAAGATCCAGCAAGATGCTTGGTTGTTGCTGACTCGTATGACTCCACTGATGCCATCTTTGGTCGTGTGCGTCACTACTACCGTTCACTACCCGGAATGCTAAAGAAGCCCATTGAGCGATCAAACAAGCGTGAGTTGATCTTCAAGGACAGCATGGCCGGTTTCCGTTGCATGACGGCAGGTGGTAAGAGTGATGCTCGTGGTTGGACGTACCAGCGTTTGCACGCCGATGAGTTGGCGTTCTGGCCCAATGCAGAGGACGTATGGGCGTCTGTTACATCGACGCTGCACGAGGGCCCACACAAGAAGATTATTATTATTTCTACGGCTGACGGACCCGGCAATCTTTTCCATTCCAAAGTTTTGAGCGCGATTGAAGCAAGGCAGAAAGGAGACCCTTCCGTTCGCTTTCGTTTCTTCAAATGGTCTGATCACTGGGCATACCAGTCAGATTTGCCAGATGGCTGGGAGCCTGACCAAGAAGAATGGGAGTTGGCGCAACAACACAACCTGACAATGCGTCAGTTGTACTGGCGTCATGATAAAATTCATGGAGTCAATGGGATCGGCATACGTCGATTTCGACGTGAGTACCCACTTACAATCGAGGACGGCTTTGCCATTCACGATGGCAGTTGGTTCGACACAGACTACTTGAACTCTGTTTTGTCGTCTCTGAAGCCCGTAGAAGGCGAGTTGCGCGTTTACGAGCGCCCTTACCCAGGAATGAACTACTCTGTTGGTGTAGACCCATCTTGGTGCAATGGCGGGGACTACGCTGTTGCTCAGGTTCTTAGTGCTGATGGTCGCCAAGTGGCCACCTTGTCGATGAATCAGGGTGGTGAGATTTTGTTTGCTCAGAAAGCAGTTGAGCTTGCAATGCACTACAACAAAGCTCGAACGCTTGTTGAAGGCAATACTGGTGGTGCGGGTCCGGTTGTCATTCGTGAGTTTCAAAAAGCAGGGTTGCCCCTTTGGCACAAGCCACCTGAGCCCGGTCAACACGCCAGCAAGGTGCTGAAAAACTGGACGACCACAAGAGGCAGCAAAGAGATGGGCTACGCTCATCTTAGACAAATGGTCAACGGCGATGCGCTTTTGCTCAACGACATGTCCACTGTTCAGGAGTTGATGCACATCCGTGAGCAGTCAGGAAAAATCGAAGGCCAAGATGGTTACCACGACGATCACTGTGATGCGTTAATGCTTGCTGAGTGGAATCGTCGTAAGATGCCCCAATCCAAAGACATTCCAATGCGGCGCAATAAACGATATTATGCCCGCAGCAATCCCTTTAATGTAATGAGCGGAGCGAAAGTCTCGTGAGTGAAGAAAACGATCAAATCACACCTAAGTTGGTCCATCAATTTGTTCGCGGCCACGACAAGCACGCACGAAACAATCGTAAAGATTGGTCACTGTACAAGCATACCTACATGACTCGGTATTGGGAATACATGACGGGCGACGACATGCCCAAGCGCAATCGTCGTTTGCGGGAAGTTGAAGTTGAGGTCAACCGCTTGTGGGGTGTGATCACCTCATATCTCTCGGCCCTGTACCCACGAGCAAGTCGTGTTGTTTTGTCTCCAGACCCATCCGGTAAAGGTGACTCTGAAAAAACAGAACTCACCATCAACCGAATGCTTTCAAGCCGTAAGATTCATGAGCGAGTGATGACTGCATTGCGCCAGTCTTTGCTGTACCCAGGCTCAGGCATGAAGGTTGGATACAAGCATGGTCGCGGGAACCCAATGGACCGCGTTTGGATGCGCGTCATTCCAGTATGGGAAATGCTGTTGGACACTGAGGTTTCCGATACAGACGACGAGCGATTCCGTGGACATTTGTACTACCGGCCCAAACACGAGGTTGAAGCAGAGTATTCTCTTGACGACCTAAACGGTGTACGTCGGGTAGATTTTTTGTCTGGATCAGACACGGAATCGGACGATTACAAAAATCGAAAACGAAACGAAATTCCGAATGACGACAACAACTTTGTCCGAGTTCTTGAGTTTTGCAATTTGGTTGATCACTATGTTGATCCTGAAAATCCCAGTCTCAGGTACGAAGGACGACTTGAAATTTATGTTTTAGGTCAAGGGTCAGTATCAAAGAAGCCTGTTTATGTTGGGCCGCTCCCGTTTGCCAAGCATGATGGCGAGCCAATGGCGCACATTGTTCCATTGATTTTCAACTATGAGCCTGAGTTCCCTCTGCGTGGAATTGCTCATGTCAAACGATTGATGCCTCAGTTCAAAGAATTGAATGCATACCGGTCGTACATGGCCATGGCTACACGCAAAGACACTCGTCAATATGTGACCCGTAAGGGAACATTCAACTCAGACGAGATGACTCTTCTTACAGAGGGCCATGATGGCCTGATTCTTGAGGTTGATTCTGGGTATGAGCGACCACTCGCCGATGCTATTCTTCCGATTCAGAACGCCCCGATTTCAGCTAACATTCAAAACTACCTATCCACGGTTGAAGTTGACTTGGAGCGTGTCATTGGGACGAGCCCAGCAGCCCGAGGTATCGTCACAAAAGCGACGGCGTACGAAGTAGAGACCGTACAACAGTACACAGAATCAGAGTTCGGTCTTCACGCTGCCATCAAGGACCAGTGGCTTGCAAATCTGACCGAGTTGATGATTCGAGCTTTGATTTCGTGCATGCAAGATGACGGTGACAGTGCGGGTGCATTTGAAGCACAACAAGTCGATGTTGCTGAAGTTGGAGCATCTGCAAAAGAAGATGGCCAAGGTGACTCCGAAGAGCGCGAGCCTGAAACATTCGACATTCCAAAAATCAAGTCTTTGGCGGAGATGGTTGGCGTCGACATCAATGATGAAGACTTCAAGGATCTTGCATCTAAGATTACAATGAAACGTGAACTGGATGACATGAACGAAGAAGAGTTGAATCTTCTTGGCTCAACGTTGGCTGGTCGAACTGCTGATGCAGCAAAAGCGAATGACGAAGAAGAAGAACAACAAGCCGAGATGGCTTTGGTTCGCAACACGGCATCGCTTCAGGAGCCTTTGGTTGATGAAAGCATGGTTTCACCGTTGGGATTGTTCGAGGCTGATGATGCATACCAAGTGGTTGCTGAACAAATCATTCTTCGAGATCGAAACCAACAGGTTGTAGTTTCTGCCGCAGACCTTGATGCTAACTTTTTGATTAGTTTCGTTGAGGGTGGACGCACTCCGCTGAGCGATGCCGCGATGCAGCAGAACCTTGTTGCGTTGCTTGAGCCCTACAGCGCGCTCTGGCAAACTGCGAATCAAGGCGGCCCAGTTGGTGTTTTCGCAAAAAACTACATGAAAGTGTTGGCTGAACGTTTTGAGTTGCCCAAAGATCTTCACCCTGAAGAATTGGAAGCTGAACTCCAACAGCAACAAGAGGCGGCACCACCACAAGAAGCACCACCACAAGAAGCACCACCACAAGAGGCGGCACCACCACAAGAAGCAGAAGCAGAGCCAGAGCAGGTGGACCCAGAACAACCTGAGCCTACCGAGCAGCAAGCTCCTGCTGAAGGTCCATCACCGCAAGAAGTGATTGCTCAGTTGTCGCAACTGCCTCCTGAAGAAGCATTGGCCGCTTTGCAACAAATGTTCGCCGATAATCCTGAGATAATGCAGGTTGTTGAGCAAATTAAAGCAATGCCACCTGAAGAGCAAGGTCAGGCAATTCAACAGTTTTTGGAGGCTCTGAGTGCCAACGTATAGTTATAAATGTGAAGAATGTAATGAAGTAAAAGATCATATGTTTCGATTTTCGAATCGACCAGAAGCTGTTGATTGTGAATCATGCAATGGAACTTCTAAGCGCGTTTTTACAATCTCAGACGCTCAAACAAATGACCCGTACAACAAGAAAGAGCCGCGCAAGAGACGCATGAACGGCCTTGTCATGCATTTGTACAAGTGCTCTGACTGCGGACACAAGTTTGATGAGCTTGTCGATTTTTCAAAAAACGAAAACTACGACGATTCGCAAGAATGCCCCGAGTGCCAATCGATGAATTCATCGTGGCTTCCGATGTATCGAATCGATCGGTTCAGTGAAATGTTCCCTTATTACGATCGTGGTTTAGGTGTTATGCTTCAAAGCAAGCAGCATCGTTTAGATATATGCAAAGAGCGCGGACTTACTCCAGTCGATGGAGATTGGAACGCAGATAAAATGTTTAAAGAGTGGGATACTAAACGAGATAAACAGATAAAAGAGTATGATGATTATTGTGATCGATTAGAGAACCATCCGGGTTTTCGTCAATTTCGAATAGCCAGAGACAAAAGACAACTTTAAGGAATCGCCATGTACGGAATGAAAAAAGAATACGGAATGCCTGAGTACGGGCAACCTGAAGCTCCAATGGGCGCAGAACAGCCTGCGGTAGAGCAGCCTGCGGCTGACCCAGAAGCTGAAATGCAAGATCAGTTCCAGCAAATGGCAGAGTCCGCCCCTCAGCCCGAAAAACCATTCACAGTCAAAGTGATTGATCGCATGGTCAAGACTTTGAACAAAATGATGGGCACGCTTACCGACCAAGACATTCCTGAGATTACATTCGATTCAGGTGATGCAAAGGGCGGAAAGTTTGATCAAGCACTTCCGGCTGATTTGTTTATTACTTTGGTCGCTCTTAACCAATTGCTTGAGATGGTTGGCGGTGGAGAGTTCGTCGATAAGTATTCGTTCGATCCATACACTGCGGTGACCGACACAGATATTCGAAAGATTACTGCTCAACTTGAGCGGATGATGAAAGACAAAAAGTTGATCGAAGCCATTAAAGAAATGTCTGAAGGCGAGGATCTTGCGGGCGATGAAGGACCACAAGATGCTGAAGAGCCCATGGCTCCTGCGCCAACAGAGATGACCGAAGAAGATCAAGAACTTGCTTCGTCGATGGCATAGACTTAAAGTAGTTGATTATATAGATCGTATAATGGTAGTTTTTGACCCTAAAGGAGTTTTTTGTGAGTGATGAAATTGTAAACGATGTAGATGTCCAAGAAAGTGCCGGATCAACCGGGCTTCTGGACGATAGTGTTGGCGCTGACGTATCAGTT
>Ga0181412_1000180_pt1 | contig 26757 bp, 9 predicted proteins | sample 35SPOviralmetaG_FD_130113 | JGI IMG/M metagenome (GOLD analysis project Ga0181412, IMG submission 130113) | Marine viral communities from the oligotrophic San Pedro Time Series (SPOT) site, San Pedro Channel, CA, USA - 35 SPOT_SRF_2012-08-15 | ecosystem: Environmental > Aquatic > Marine > Strait... | reverse complement strand
CAATACAAGAGAACACAACACAGGACACAGCATGAACGGTTGGGCAAACCACGCCACATGGAACGTCGCTCTTTGGATCGGCAACGATGAGACCATCTACCGTCACGCCAAAGCAAACCAGAACCTTGGTTACCGTAAGTGGGCAAAGCGTTGGATCGATGAGTACGGTGAGTACATCACAGGCGACGGCATCTCCTGGTTGTCTGACGACGTAGACACAGATGAGATGGATGCCATGCTTGCCGAACTGTAAGGGGGCGACCCCTTCCATGGTACAATATACAAGACCACACCACACAGCATGAACATTCAGACCACACCCAAGGCATCGCCACCCAAGCGAGTCAAGATTGCTAAGGCAGGCGCTCGCCTCCTGAATCGTTTCTTCCCTGACCACAAGATCGTTATCTTCACCAAATGAACTACGCCACCGCCACCAAAGCAGAACTCATGGCAGCAGGGTTCACCATGAAGACCGTTCGCCCACGCCGCCCACGTAAGGGAGAGTTGATCTGCCAGCGTGTAGGATTTAAAACCAAGAGAGGATCACAGCAGTGGGTGAACAGAGAAGCGATCTCATCCCCTAGTGCCTACGCAGTCGTGATGGGCAACGGTTGACAGTATACCACACCGAGGGGCAGGGGGACTGTATGCCCCCTAATCCCCTGAAGCGCCCTAGCCCCTTAGCGAAAAACCGAACACTACCCTAACCTACAAAGTGTTACCCAAGCGAGATAAATATTACGAAGGGAAAACGAGATCTTAGAATACCTCGAAAATAAAAAATTTCCCAGGTAAAAAACCGCCCACAAAGTCGAGTCATGAAACACAAAGTAACGTACAGGACGCCTAACGGCGTATTACAGGAAACAATGTTTGATCAATTTGATGAATTTTGTGATAATATGGATCAAGTAGCAAATCAGTATTACCAGGGACTACAAGATCCTGGAAATATCAATGTAGAGAGTGTATTAGATAATGGAGAACTCCGAGGCGAAAAAGTTTCATTCGATGGAAGATCTGAATTCCTATCTGAGCAAGATGAAGTTGATGTATAAGCCTCCTGGTGGGGAATATATGTTAGTGACAGATTATCTGAACACTGTAGAAGAACGTTTAAGGAGGTTAGAGAATGGCACTGTTAGTAATATCGACAACAGTTGACACACCATCTACTGATGGTAACTGTTTGTATCCTGCTGCTGCTCTAGGAGGTGCTCCAGTCGTCTCTCCGAATATTAAGATAGGTGGACAGCAAGCAGAGTTTTACACGTCTGCTACAGTCCCTGATACGGTAGAGGGTGTAAAAGTAAATCCTCTCATTCCATTACCTTGTCTTCCAGGTGTGAGAGTCATTGTACCAACTAACAATACGACTGTATTTTTCAATGGTCAGTTACCAGCAGTAGCAGGGGACCTAGCACAAATGGTTGGTACTAACAGACCACTTGTTGGTCCATACGGTTTAGCAACTGTCTTAATTGGCAGCACAACATAATTGTGGTATAATACAGAGGTAACTCAAGGATCATTATGGCAAGATCAAAAGTCGGACTGAACGGGCAGCAAACTATCGAGCCTATCCCCAAGAAATCCCGTCAGGGAAATGGGAAGCACACGAAGTATGCTGCTACGAGCAGAAACAATAAAAAGAAAATGTATCGTGGACAAGGTAAGTGAAGTAAGGCAATGGATTGAGCATGTCTCTAAGAAGCGTAAGGAACTGGGCGGTCATGCCATATGTCCTTACGCTTTTTCCGCATCTGTCAAGGTTGTGGAGACTGCTCTGAGCGAGGTGACTCTGATAGAAGGCGCGACTGAAGACATTATTATCTTTATTGTAGGAGATAATGTAACGTTGGCTTCTATGTTAAACAAAGTTGCCGAACTCAATATGAAATTTCAAGAACATGTGTTTTTGGATGATCATGTAGACGAACCGACTCATATCATGGGTATTCAAAGTAATTTTGGTAAATATAACATGATCATGTGTCAACGTAATGATAAATTACTAGAGGCACGTGAGAAGTTACACAAAACCGATTACTATACCTATTGGCACCAAGAAATGTATCAAAGGATTATTAATGGCAAATTCACCAACCGACAAGAGCAAACAGTTCGTAGAATCTGGAATGACACTCATAACTCAGCAATCGAGTGACAAATATCTTAATAAAGTTAAAAGAGTTAAGGAAGAGTTTGATAACCAAGCAGAATGGGCGGATGGTTTTGTAGGTAAGTAAGATAAATAATCAATAAAGCTATCTTTATGCCCGAATTAAAAAAATTCAAAGACTTTAATATTGGGTTTAAACCACATCCTGTTACAGCAGATTTGATGGTAGTAAAAGATAGTGCGGATATTAAGCAGTCAATTAAGAACCTTTTATTAACTAGAAAAGGCGAAAGACTGTTTAATTATAATATTGGTACGTCATTAACTGATTTACTATTTGAACCCGCTGATTATGGAACGGCAGATACTATTCGTGATGAAATTAAAGTTATACTTAACAATTATGAAAAAAGAATTTCGATTCTTGAATTAAGCGTAGATATTAACTTTGATGATAATGGATATGATATTAGTTTAATTTATGAGATTATTGGTCGTAGTGAGTTACCTGTAAACTTAGAATTCTTCCTAGAGAGCACTAGATAACCATGGCGTCATACGTACAAGTCTCTAATTTAGACTTTCAACAAATCAAAGCGTCTCTCAAAGAATACTTGAGGTCACAGACAGACTTCACGTCATACGACTTTGAAGGATCGTCAATGAATGTCCTATTGGATGTTCTATCTTATAATACGTACTACACGGCATTCAATGCCAATATGGTAGTTAATGAGTTGTTTTTAGACTCAGCTACTATTCGTGATAACGTTGTAGCATTAGCAAAACAACTTGGATATAAACCCAAGTCTAAAACCGCTCCAGAAGCGAAGATTACCTTTTCGGTAGCATTCCCCCAAAATGCTCCTGTAACCGCTCTCCTGAGGAAGGGAACGGGGTTTACGACATCATATGAAGACAACCTCTATAGTTATGTTGCTGTAGAAGATCAAACAGCACCTGTAGAGAATGGAGTTGCTTATTTTGATAGTATTCCTGTATATGAAGGAACATTAATCACTAGTAGCTTTGTTGTTAACGAAAATACTTCACAAAGGTTTATTTTACAAAACGCAAATATTGATATTGATTCAATTCGAGTAAAAGTCTTCAACAGTCAGCAAGCGACTGCTTTTTCATTTTACGAATATTCCGACAACATTTTGAATGTAAACCCAGACTCAAAAGTCTTTTTCTTGGAAGAAATTGCTGATGAGCGTTATGAGATGTTCTTTGGTGACGATGTTCTTGGTAGAAAATTAAAGAACAACGAGTTTATTGAAATTTCGTATCTTTCTACGAATGGTCCAGATACTAATGGTGCCAAAACATTTACTTTTGCTGGTATCTTAACAGACATTTTTGGAGGAGGTGGATATACTACTACTGTTACTATTGGTAATATTCAACAATCAGTAGGTGGATCCAATATCGAGAGTATCTCGAAAATCAAATTTAATGCTCCAAAGTACTTTGCTACTCAAGATAGAGCAGTTACTGCTCAAGACTATGCTGCTATTATAAGAAGTCTTTATCCTGCTGTATCTGACATCATTACGTATGGTGGAGAAGAAGATTTACCGCCAGAGTATGGTAAAGTCAAAATTGTCATCAAACCTGAGCAGGCAGCAACTCTTTCTTCTACTACGAAGAAGGATCTTGAGTCTAAACTAAAAAAATACATGGTAGCTTCAGTAACACCTGAAATTATCGATCCATCAATCTTGTATGTCGAAGTTGCTAGTAATATCTTCTACAATAGTAGTAAAACGACCCAAAAACCAGAACAAATCATATCAAAAGTAGTTTCTGGTCTAACTTCATATCTGGCAGAATCTGGAACAGAAAAATTCAATGGAAAGTTCCGATATAGTAAATTCGTGTCTACAATTGACAATTCTGATGTTAGTATCAACTCAAACTCTACTAGTGTTACATTAAGAAAAGATTTTTATCCACAGATCAACTCTTCATCATTTTATGAGATTTGTTATCAAAATGTTTTTGATAAAGATTGTAACGGTTCTACAGTACAATCATCTGGATTCAAAGTCACTGAATTCCCTGCCTACACAGTGTATTTTGAAGATAGGGATGGCGTAATCGTCCTATATAGATTAGACAATTTAACTGGTGAAAAAATTACACTCAACGATTCGTTGGGTACAGTTGATTATGCTGAAGGCGAGATCAAACTTTACAATTTAACAATTGTAAAGGGTACTCTAAATGACAATAGAGTACAAATTCGGGTACAACCGAAGAATCTTGATGTTGTCGCTTTGAGAGAAGTATATCTTGATGTTGATTTGACTACCAGCAAATTTACGGCTTACCCAGAGTAATTTAGATGGCTCCCAAAAAGAGAAAATTATCATCCCTGATCGAGTCTCAACTCCCAGGGTTTATTATCAACGAATACGACAATTTCTCTAAGTTCATAGAAAAATACTATGAACAACAGGAGTCTGTTGGTCAGCCTGTAGATATTATTACCAATTTAAATAAGTATACTGATATTGATACTTACGAGAAGAATCTATTACAGCAAGAAACTTCTCTAGTTGCTAACATCAATGCTGATGCTTCAACATTAACTGTATTAGATGCGGATTCTTTTCCTAAAGAGAACGGTTATATTAAAATTGGCGAAGAAATCCTATTTTATCAAAGTAGAAGCGGAAATACCCTACAACAGGTCTCTAGAGGTGTAAGTGGTAATACCACCCTAGGAGATCTTTACAACGAATCTAGGTTCGTTACAACATCTGCTGCGCCTCATTACACTGGGGATGTAGTATACAATATTAGTAACTTATTTTTATATGCTCTTGTAAAAGAATTTGAAAAGACTTATTTGTCTTCTTTCCCAGAAGCATACCTAAAACAGGAAGTTGATAAGCGTCTTTTAATTAAGAACATCACCAAGTTCTATAAAGCAAAAGGAACTGATCGTTCTATTAAATTCATCTTTAATTCGGTAGTTTCTTCGGAATCGTCAGATATTCCCGAGGTAATGAGTCCAAAGGACTATACCTTAAAAGCATCTACTTCTGGGTGGGTAAAGGATACTTTTCTTAAAGTTAGAATTAGTTCTGGCAATCCTGATGACTTGATTGGTAAAATTATCACTCAAAATAGAGATCCTTATGATGAAAGGATTCAATTTGCTTCTGCTGTTGTAGATACCGTAATTTTTGAAGGTACTGATGGGTATGACGATTTATACAAATTAATTGTAGAACCAGCATCTATTAATGGAAATTTCTTTATTGCTGGCAGAACTACAAGTACGGTAGCTTTAAATGCTTCTGCTGTGGCAGGAGATAGAATTACAGTAAAATCTACATTAGGATTTCCCAAATCAGGTAGACTTTTAATTGGAGACGAGTTAATCATCTACAATGATAAAACTGTAAATCAATTTATCATTAGTGAAAGAGTTGGTCCTATTCGTAACCACACTGATAACAAAACCGTTTATTCGTATCTAAACATTTCTTCCGACACTAATGTCAGAATGATTTCTCTTGGTATGGTTTATGGGATGAATCCTGGAGTATATACTAAGCCATATTCTATCACAGGAGAATCTCTAGAAGTTTCCGATCCTGGATTTGAAACTTTAGATCCAATTATTTGGGATTCTTTACTGAAAAGAAATAGATGGTTTGTCAATACTAATAATACTGTAGCTACAGTAAAAGGAGTTGGTCAAAAATTCTTATCTGATGTTGGTGCCGTTTTCCAAGATGACCAGTATTATTACGTATCTTCATCCTCATTCCCGAGTCAAGATACTTTAGTTAATACTTCATATTCGGAGACTGTATCCGACCAAAAAAATCTGAAACTTATTAGAAAAGTTCCATCAAATACAACAGAAGTATATTCTACCTCAGATAGAGATGTAGGCGTCTTTTTTGATGGTGTGCCTGCTCTAAGTTATAAAGACACTTCTTTTATTAAAAAAGGATCTATCGAGACAGTTTCTATTACTAATAAAGGTACTTCTTATGTTGCTTCTCCATTTGTTTTAATAAATGAGACAACAAATCTAGCTAGATGTACCCTTTCGGGATCGACTATCGATAATATTGAAATTCTAACTAACCAAAGTTTTGATGAGGATCCTGTTATCAGGATTACATCTGGAGAAGGTGCTGTATTATCGCCTGTTGTGACTAATGGTGCCATTACTAGTATGGATATCATTAATCCAGGTCGTTATTATTCTAGTCCGCCGATTATCAGAATTGCTGATACTTTGGGTAAAGGAGGATTTGCTGAATTTGAATCTGTTGTTGGATTGGATGGAAGTATTATAGAAGCACGTAAAATTAGTGCTGGTAGATTCTATACTAATGGAAATGTTACTGTACAAGTAGAATCTGTCGGAAAAAATGCTTCTGCCGTATGTGAAATTAAAAAATGGGTATACAATAGATATGAAAAATTTAAAAATAATTTAGATACAAACAACGGAACAGTATTTCCAAGTTTTGAAGATAATCGTGGATTTGGATATGGTTATGTTGCCAACCCAGATAAACTTAGAGAAAGATGTTATCTGAACTCTGGCAACTACACAACAAATAAAACTGCCGAAAATGTCCATTCCCCTATTATCGGATATGCTTTTGATGGCAACCCAATTTATGGTCCATATGGATATTCAAATCCAACTAATCCAGCTTCATCAGTTTTAAGATTGAGCAGTGGGTATTCATTAAAAAATGTCAGACTAAATGGTCCTGATAGCGGAAAATATCCTTTGGGATCATTTATTGATGACTACGAGTGGATTCCTAGTATTAATTCAGGAAAAACAGAATTAGATGCTAATAATGGACGATTTTGTATAACACCAGAGTATCCAGAAGGCACCTATGCTTATTTTATTACTATTTCTGATAGTAGTGGAACTCCTGCTTTCCCATATATTCTTGGAAACAATTTCTATTCTTTACCAGTAGATTCAAATTATAATTCTAAAATTTCACAAGATGATATTCCACTGAATGTTAAGGTCCTTAAAAATTCTTCTTTGGAAAAAAATGGCACAGCTTTTATAGGAACTATCAAAGATGTTAAGAGTGGCAATGTCAATTCTACGTATGTCGAGCAAACTGGAGATTATTTTTCTCCAGGGAAACAAGTTTTCCTAGATGAATCAGGAACATCGGGATTTGGTGCTGTAATTAATGTAGAAAGTGTTCACGGAAGATCCGTTGATAATATTGAATCGGTAGAATCTAAAGCCGTAAAAGTTAGTACAATCCAATCTGCTTATTTCTTTGAGGGAGATAAAATTTTCCAGATAGGTGCTGATGGTGTTAGTCAGGTCCAAGGTAATGTTATTCGTGATGTTATTAATGAAAATACTTTTGTTATGAGAGATGTAACTGGATCTGGTGAATTTAATGTGGAAGAAAATGTAACTATAGAATCAGAAAGATTAGTACAAAGAGTAATTATTGATACTGACGCATCTTTTACTGCTGGATCATCTATTAGACTTACAAATGACGATGACGAAGATGTGGCATCAGGAATTATACTTGAATCCACTAGCAGGCAGAATTCATTAATTATTAAAGTTGATGATAAAACCAAACCATTTTATATCACGTCAGATTATTACTTGAGAAGTTCTACCTTAAGTGATACTAACAGAGCAAAAGTAGTTGGGGAAAATTCACTAAGTTCAGGTCTTACAGCATTTGAAGTTGATGATAATATTGCTATCGTAGAAACAGATGATAATCATTTGCTGGGTGTTGGTGATAAAGTAAACGTCAATATTCTTCCACTCGATTCTTCAACTACAACAACATTCTATGTAAGAAAACGTCGTTATCAGGTAGCAGAAGCATTAGCTCCTGTAAATAATTCTACTCTAAATGAAAACGGTGTTGGTAGTTTCTCTATCATGAATAGTGGTACTGCTTATGTTGATGGCAGTTATCCTGATGTGGAACTAATTTTCCAAGATTCTGGAGCAGCAAGACAAAATATAGGAAAAACTGGAGATCCAAATAACGCCAAAGCAACTATTGAAGTTGCTGCTACTGGTGGTGGATCTGTAGTTACCGTGATCATTACCGATCGAGGAAAAGGATATAGGTCTGGTGATGTTTTGACGGTTAAAGATTCTGATTTAAACAGAAGTGTTTTGGCAACAGTTAATGCTAGATTTGTACTTGAAGTGGATCACGTTGGTCTTGCTGCTTCTAATACAACACTTACTTTATCTAATGTAAATAACATTTCCCGTGAAGATTTTATTCAAATTGGTCCAGAAATTCTTAAAGTTACTAATGTAGATGTTACAACCAAAGAAGTAACTGTGGAAAGAGGTAGAGAAGGAACTACTCCAACTAATCACTTTCTTGATGCTAAAGTAACCTCATACAATTCGTTCTTTAGATTTGATGATGGATTTAGACCTTTTGGGGAAGGTTTGTTAAAACCATTCCTTCTTTCGTATGATAAAGAGACTCAGAAAATAAATGTTGCTTTCGATTACTCTACCTCAAACCCACAGGTTCTTTCCCAAAGCTCTAGTTTCTTTGACAATAGTGTTCCTAGAAAATTAGTGAAAATGAAAACTGTCCAATCAGCAGTTTTTAACCTAGAGTTTTCCACAGACAATACTAATTTCGATGTAAACCCAATTATTAATATCCAAAAGTATTATAGGTATACATTTGATGTGTCTCATATCTCAATGGTAGACACATTTTTAGATTTTTCTGCTAGTGCTAATTACAACCTTTTTACCGAAGAAAAAGAAACCAGTGGTATTTCTCCAGGTAATGCTGGGGCTTTCCTTTCTATTAAGTTAGGATTTGGTGCTGCTACTTATAATAATTCTTATGATACAGAGAAAAGTATCAATTTTCAGAATTATTTCTATTTTATTAGAGTATCTCCAGATGTGGATACTAGTGGATCATTTTTGAGAATAATTGAAGACCCCTTATCAGGAACAAAAAATATTAACTATGTAACACCTACCAAGTTTGTATATTCTTTGGACAATGTTCCTGCTTATGATGGTAGTGGTAATATGACTTATACCACAACATCAAATCTTGCCGTAGGTGGAGTTAGTTCTCTTAGAGTTGTAAATACTGGACAAAATTATAACCTAATTCCAACAGTCAAGGGTATTCTACCAGCTTCTGCTAACGAAGCACAAATTGATCCTATTTACGATCCTATCGGAAAAGTTGTAACAGGTTTTAATATTATTTCTGGAGGATCTAATTATTCCAAACCAGTCGCTGTTGTTACTGATGGTGACGGTGTTGATTATGAATATGAATGTTCAGTAAGCGACGGCAATCTAACTCAAATTCGTGTCATTAGTTTTGGATCTGATTTTACTTTCAAACCAATTGTAAGAATTATTGAAAGTGATGTTAAAATTTACCTAGAATCTAATACTATTGGTATTCCAAAAAATGTTAAGATCAATGATCCAGGTAAAGGATTTAATGCTGACACATCTACACAAAGTTACTTTAAATCACCAACTACATTTGTTCTGAGAAATATTTCGAGCAAATTTTTTGGTGGAGAAAAAATCCAACAACTTTCCACAGGGGCATATGCCTATGTTATCAATAATGGATGGAGAGAAGGAAGTAACCTGCTAAAAGTCGTTGGTATCACTGGAGTTTTCACTAATAATGATCAAATTGTAAGTTCGCTTGGTGGAAGAACCGCAACTCTATATGCTCAACTATGTACAGAGTTTGATCCCGATATTAAACCAGTAATTGATAATTTTGGAGCATTTACTTCTGATAGAGGAAAACTTAGTAGTAATAACCAAAGACTACAAGACTCATATTATTTCCAAGATTATTCTTATGTTCTAAGATCAAAAACTAGCATCGAAGTATGGCGAGATCTGATTAAAGAAACCACCCATCCAGCAGGATTCCAATTATTTGGAGAGATGGTTATTGAGTCAGAAGCAGCTGCTGATATGCCAGAGACTGCTTCTACTATCTCTCATTACTCAGTTATAGAATTGGCACCTATTGAGGTTAAAGTTCTTGACGAACCAGATAATTATAAGAGAACAACGATTACAGTTGCTTCTACCAGAGTTAAAGATCTACTTGTTGAAGATGGTGTAGGATCTGTTTCTGTAGATACATTCGACACGTCAGAAACCAATACTTATCGGGTATCATTAACTCCTGCATTTGATGGTAAATTTGATCCAAATACAGGTCAAATAATCGGCACAAAATCATTTACTCTAGTTGATGATGCTACTGGTAATGCTTTACAGTTAGATAATAATCAACAATTAGTTGTAACTTTAGATGGTATATTCCAAGAACCAGGAATTTCGTATAATATTAATGGATCTAGTATTACATTCCCCACTGCTCCTTTTGGCGATAGAATTATTGAGGGACAGGAAGTTGATTCAATCAAGTTCTATGGAAGTGCTATTAAGTTCAAGAACAATACTCTTAATACAAGATACTTTAAAAAATTAAAGTCTATTGGTAATCAATTTGATGGAGTACAATTTGAATTTGATTTGTATTATGAAGATGATAGTATCGTAAAAACTGACGTAAATGAAAATTTAATCGTAGCTCTTAATGGTGTTGTACAAAAAGCGAAGCAAACACCAGAAACTCCATTTGGCAATTCTTACGTTATTATTAGAGATGAAGACAATAGTGTTACTGATAAAATTAGATTTTCTAAAGCACCTATTGATAATGAAGATCTTTATGGTCCTCCAGAAGAGATTCCAGAAGAATTAAAGACATATGAAAAGTGTTTCATTTATAGCCTTGGTAATTATGAGAGATTAAGTGTCAATTCTGATTTGTATGAATATAGGTTTGCTGGACCATATTTAATTGAGAATGAAGTAACTAGACAAGTAAGAAAGGTTGATGATTCTTCTTATGCTTTAGTTTTTATTGATGGTGTCTTGCAACGAGAAGGTTATTCTTACACAATTGTGGGACCAAATATTACATTTACGGAACCACTAAGATCTTATGTTGATTCTTCGGGGAAAAGATTTACACAAGATGTAAATATTATTTTGATGTATGGTAGGGATGTACCAAGAACACTAACATTCTACGACTTTGAACCAAATACATTTAATAATAGTCTTTTGGTTACTTTAGAGGGAACCGACATATGTAATAATTTTGAGGAAGTATACGATCCCAAGTCTTCTAGTTCTAGAGTTTATTTTGAGCAAGGAAGTACAATTGTTGGAAAACTTCTTAGTTATTCAAAATTATCTTCGGATAAAATACTCATTACTTTTGCTAATCCAAAAAACGTTGTATTAACATCGGATGACAAAATTTCTATTTGTGATCTTAATAGTGTTGATCAGTATGGTGTTTATTATAAAGAAGATATTCCAGGATCTTATACAGTATCGTATGTTTACAAAACAGATGATGACGGTGACAGAGTTTTAGAAAGAAATGTGCCCTCTTGGTTGTATGGTTTAGCACGTGGAAATGAAACATGGAATAATAAGTATTCCATGTTTGCTAATTTGATTCCAGGTGATAAAATTTTAATTGATGGAGAATCAAAGTATAGAACTGTCACTGAAACTCCAGATTTGGCAAAAACAACAACATATTTAGACAATGATTATGCCCAATCAAATTTCTATGCTAAAGCAGAAGTAACAGATTACAATGGAGATACCGAGGGTGTTGGTCTTAGTATTACTGCTAATTTAAAATCAGGAATTGTACAAACTCTAAATGTATCTGATGTTGAATGGAATCAAAGAGATCTCAAATTATATTTTGAAGAGGGTATTCTTTTACAACCAACTGCTTACGAATATTACACAACCCCAGAAATTCACTTTATTCCTGTAGATGGAAAAGGAGGTGGAGCTTCAGCAGAAATTATTGCTTATGGTGGTCAAATCCTCGATGTTATTTTAACAAGTGGTGGTAGCGGTTATACTCAACCACCAAAAGTTGTTGTAGCAAGAAGATATAAGAGAATTAAAGAAGGTTCTCGTAAAGTTGATACTTTAATTGAATTAGGATTCAATAACATTATTTCTGTTGGATCACCAATTACTTCTATCTCCGAAATTATTATTAGTGGTGATGGCGATACTAACTCCATCTTTAGTCTTGTTACTTTCGGTGTTGCTGGATCTGTTGAAGAAACAAGTAGAGTTATTACGACTACTGTCAATACTTTAGCAGGAGAAGAAAATCAAGTCTTGATGACTGATGAGAAGTTCCCGACAGAAGCTAGGGTACAATCACCAACAGTTGTTGTTGAGTACGAGCAACCGCCTATAGAACCACAAATTACTCAAATTATTGGTGGTGTAGCTGGATTCCAAGTCATTAATACAGTTCAATCCATCAAAGCGGAAGAACTTGTTAAGATTATTGAAATTCCAGCAATCAAGGCATTCCGCTATCAAGAAAAAACAGCATCTATTAATGGTGTTGGTACATTCCTCGATGCTCCTCTTAGTGAGTCTGATACTATTGTATATGTACCAAATACAGATAGATTCCCAGACACTCCAAGTAGAATTCGTATTGGTAGAGAAGTTTTATTCTACAGGCAAAAAGAAGAAGATAGATTTCTCAATGTCATTAGAGGACATCAAAATACTATAGTAAGCAGTCATTCACCAGGAGATCTTGTTCTACATGATCCAGAATTTGTCACCATGCTCACTGGTGGTGTTAGCGAGGTTCAGACAATTGTAAGCACTGCTCAATCTTCGGTTACTACAATCGAGAAGAAAGCAGAAATTCAGTCTATCACTAGTGTTTTAGTGGAAGATGTTGAATTTAATGTTGTCAATCAATTCCAAGTAGAAGCACCTTCGGATATCAATTATGATGTAATTGAACAAATTATTATTATTCCTCCAACATCATACAATGTAGTAACTTCAGTACATTCCACTACATCTAGAATAAGTACAGCAACAGTTACTCCACCACAAATTGATGGATTTGTTTCTAGTAAAATAGTAACAGTACAAGATACTGATATTCAATTAACACAAGAAGATCAAATTCAAATTGTTCCTAGTGGAACAATCACAAGTGTCAGTATTGGTTCTATAGCAGCTACTGCTGCTTCTACTTCACAAGTAGTGACAACTGCTTATGAAGCAACAGTACATACACACGAATGTTCTATTGATGTTAAAAATACTATTACTAATGTTAATGTAGAAGTTCTTGAAAATGTACAATCGACGGTTCGTAGTCTCACTTCTGTTATTGGATCAATAGTAGAAATTGATGTTAACGCAGAATCGATTGTTACTATTGATTCTGAGGGTTCCCATGGAGCAATAACCACTAGATCTTTTGTTAAGTCATTGATTCAAGATATAGATACAGTTACTACAACCTTCAGTATGTTGGTTGGCAGTGGTCTTGGTGAAGGTGGAAGTTCTATTGAAATTCCATACAAGTTTGCTATTACTGACTTTATTATTGAGGAATATGTACTAGAGACAAATGTCCTACAAAGAAATGGAAATCGTGTAATTCTTGCCGATCCATATAATGAAGTGATTATGAGAAACGGATCTATATTCTTGGTAGAAAACCGTAATCAAAATGTTCCTCCTGGATTTGAAGATTATAATCTTGGTAATGCTGGATTATCTTTGGGATCTTTTGAAAAGAATGCTTTAGTTGATACAGGGCTTAATTCTGGTTTAACTATTGCTGATCTAGATACAATTTACCCAACTTTATCAATTCGTGATTTTGAATTTAGAAAGGAATCAGCATTGATTGCTAATGGGGATAGATTTAATCTTGCTATCCCAACACTACAACTTCCAGTAACTATTAGTGGTGCTACTGGAAGTATTGGTGGACCACTTATCGTACAGAATACAACCAATTTTGATGATGAGGGTTATTTATTCACTAGTAGTGGATCCGTAATCCAATACACCAGTAAAACTGGTGTTACATTTGAAGGATGTACGCTTGTCCGCGGACCTGGTACAATCACCTTAGGTGATGATCTAATTCCGTTCACACTCGTATAAATATAAATAAATCAGACAAATCGTTCACACCCCGAGAGAGTTTCAATGGCTGCTATCATTTCAGACAAGTTTAGAATTTTTAATGCCACCCAGTTCCTTGAGTCGCTGTCTGAAGGCAGCAGTGACACTGGCGCGGAGCGTACAAGAATGTACTTCTTCGTTGGTCGTCCTCAACGCTGGGATGCCTATCTAGAAATTTATAACGCTAACAATACCGCTTTTGTTGTCGGCAACGAAGTATATGTCGGTGCCAACTATGCTGGCGCTACATTTAAAGGACAAGTTAGAGCTGTATACGAAAATTCAATTCTTCTTTTCCAAGTTGGACCTCAAACAAACTCTGTTCCTGGAGTAGGTTCTACACTAAAAGGTTATAACGGCACTTCCGATACTGGTGCTCAAGCAGTAACAGGCGTATATCGTTACGCTACAGAGGACGTTCCTCCTGTTCCTCTTGACAACCAAACAGAAAAATATGATATCTATGATGATATCATTGCTGCCAAGCGTATCACCACAGATTTTGCTCGTAACGTAATCCGTCGTTTTAACTGGGATCAAGCCGCCAATCCTAAATTTGACATGTGGAAGCCCGACTATTCCACAACTCCTGGTTCGGGTGGTCAAGTTGGTAAAGCAGGCGCTACTGGTGCTACTAGCATCGCTGATGCTAAGTATTATCTAATTAATTCCCAATACGAAGTATTCAAGTGTCTTTTTAATGGACAAGACCCTGACAACGTAAATGGTCAGGATGCTACTAATGAACCCAAGACTACACCTTCTGGTGGTCAAGGTTCGTTTGCTGATGGCATCTTCACAGAAGATCCTGGTGCTAACGGATATATTTGGAAGTACATGTACACCATCCCAACAGATGACGTACTACGTTTCCTTTCTACCGACTTTATGCCTATCGTTCTTCCTAGCGATTCTAACAGACAAGCAGAAGAAACAAGAGCAGCAAACGACCCTAATGCTATCGATGTCGTTTTAGTTGAGAACAGAGGTTCTAACCTTCCTAATGGAACTCATTATGCTCCTATCCTTGGTGATGGTACAGGTGGTAAAGTTACTATCGTAGTTTCTGGTGGTTCTATCCAATCGTCTGTAGTTTCTGATCGTGGATCAGGTTATACTTACGGAACAGTTGCTTTAGAAACTGGTCTTGTCAGTGGCGATGCTAACTGGACTGGTGCTGCTTACGGACTATACTCAAACTCGGGTCTAACATCATCTCTTACCGTTGGTGCTACAGCTGTTGGTGCTTTAGAAGTCGTCATTCCTCCTCAAGGTGGACATGGTTCCAATATGGAAGAAGAACTCAACGCCAAACGAGTCATGACGAATATTCGTCTAACTTATGCCGAAGGTTCTGGTGATTTCCCTGTTGATAACGACTTCCGTCGTATTGGTATTATCAAAGACCCATATGCTTTCGGTACTTCTACTTTCGCTACTACGAGCACATTGAATGGTGTTTATGCTGTTAGAGTTAACGGTGCTACTGCTGATTATCAGGTTGACGAAACTATTCGTCAAACTAATAGCAATGGTGGATATGCTTATGGCACTGTCGTTTCTTGGGAACTAGATTCTGGTAACGCTGGTCCTGGTGGTGCTGGTGTTCTTAAGTACATCCAGTCTCCTTCTGCTCATACAGATGCTGGTGTTGTACGTTCAGTCGAAGCATCCGCTAATGCTATTGAAGGTCTATCTTCACTCGCTTCTGGTGCTGTAACAACAACTGCTATTGACGCTGCTGCCGCTGCTGCTACTCTTGGCGGTGTAACTTTTGCTAACGGTCTTGCTACTCCTGAAATCGCTAATAACTCTGGCGAACTCATCTATGTTGAGAACAGAAGACTGATCACCCGTGCTGCTGACCAGATTGAAGACATCAAACTTGTAATTGAGTTCTGATTTACTTTTTACTCCGCTAAATACTTCAACGAACAATGTAGAGTATTTGGCGGAGTAACATGCCACAGAAGACTAATCTCAATGTAGCACCATACTATGATGACTTTGATGCTGACAAGAACTTCTATAGAGTTCTTTTTAGACCTGGATACTCGATCCAGACTAGGGAATTAACTTCTCTACAATCAATTCTTCAGAATCAGATTGAGAGCTACGGTAAGTTCTTGTTTAAACAAGGACAGCAAGTAATTCCTGGCGAGGTTGGATTAAACACCAAACTCGACTACGTTAAGTTGTCTTCTGTGTCGGAAGTCGCTGTTAGCGAAGGTGGACAAATTGTCTATAAAAAATATGATATCAAACAACTGGTTAATACTGAACTAAGAGGTATTAACTCTGGTGTCATTGGTAGAGTTGTAGAAGCGGAATACGGGTCTGACGTAGAAGCGGATACTCTCTTTGTAAAATATACAACAAGTGGTAATGCTAACAATGAATCAACTTTTAGACAAGGTGAAACTCTAGAAGTCATTGGTGGCATCAATACTCCTTTACTAGTAGTCGGTACTGATGGTAGTGTCTTGCCAACCAGTATTGACGTAAAAAATCCCGTTTCTGGAAATGTTTCTACTCTCAGCAGTCCAGCGATGGGATTTGCTACTGCAGTGGAAGTGCAAGAAGGTATCTATTTTGTGAATGGTTTCTTTGTTAAGAATCAAAAACAACTTCTTGTTATTAACAAATATTACGATCAAGCATCTGCTAAGGTTGGATTTACTATCAATGAAGATCTAGTAACTCCCGAAGAAGATGCCTCTCTATATGATAATGCTAGAGGATTTTCTAACGCTACTGCTCCTGGAGCACATCGTCTAAGCATTAATTTAAACTTATCTCAATTTGCTTATACAGCAAACACAGATAAAAACTTTATTCAACTTTTACAAATTAAGAATGGCACTGTTGAAAAGCAGGTAAAATCAGCAGATTATTCTTTACTAGAAGAGACTCTGGCAAGAAGAACATATGATGAGTCTGGAGATTATGTAGTAGAAGAGTTTGACTATTCTATTAGAGAATATTATCAGCAAGGATTTAACAATGGGATATATCAGTTAAGTGATGAAACTGGATTGGTAAATGGACTTAGTGAAGTAGAAGCTGATTCTAATATGGTTCTTACCATTAGTTCTGGTAAAGCATATGTTAAAGGATATGAAATTCTAAACAAAGAATCAAAGTCTGTTGTTATCGAGAAGGGAAGAGATACGTTGACCAGGGATAACGTAACTGTAAAGACCCGTGGTATGCCCCAATACAGTGTCACCAATGTATATGGGTCTGTTCCTCTTAACACAGTCTCTGGGGTCTTTACAGGGTATCCTACGGTTACATTAAGTTCCGTATTTAATGACGGTAGTCTTGGATACAATGGATTGGATCTTTCTAGTCTAAAAACAACTAGCAATAGAAGATCCCAACCTTTCAAAATTGGAGATGGAATTAAAACCATCTATGTTAAAGTTAAAGCAACACAACCTACAGAAGCATCACAAATTCCAGATACTTTTTTCATTGTAACTTCGAGAGGAACTAATACTGTCGATGGTAAGAGTGTTACAGTTCTTGCTAAGAGCTTTGTATTGAGACCAGAAAGAGATTCTTCTGTAGATGCTGTATTTGTAGAACTAACAGTTGTTGGACAAAAAGCAGTTATTGATAAGTATCTCACCAATGTTGACACAGGAGAATCTGACTTCGTAAGATACCTGTACGAAACTAAAAGTGATATGGAGCAATCCACATCAGAATATGCTGAAATTATTGATTACAACGAAACTATTACTCCTGTTATTGGATTAGCAAAACCCAAAAATTTCAATTTAATCAACAAAGGTGTTGGATTTAATCCAGATAGCGATTTAGTTATATCCAAAGGAAGAGAAGGATCATTGACTCCTTACAATAGTACATTTGGATTTAGTTATTTCAATCCGACATTTTTTACTAAGTTAACTCTGGCTAATGACATTACTAGCAACACCTTTGAAAAAGGAAAGTATATCTATGGTAAAGACAGTAAAGCATATGCCGTTGTTGAAAATGACACTAACGAGAACTACACAACTGGAAATACGCTGTTCGTAACTACTTTGTTTGGTCAATTTATTTCTGGCGAAACAATTATTGATGAAGATAATAACACAATTAAAATTGGTAAAGATAATACATTATCACATTTTATTGTTGTTAACACTGGCGAAGCATATGACCAGGCAGAAAATTTAGTTATTAATGGAACGGAATTTGATCAATCTAAAATTGACTTACAATTTTATGGCGGTAAATTAATCACTGCTACAATTATTGACCAAAAAGTAAGAAATACCATATATTCTTCTCCTCCAGCAGTTAGTTTGTCAGATGATGCTGCTATTAGTAATAAATGTGTTGTTACACCTATTTTATTCAGAAACACCGTCCAGACTTTTACCCCACAGAATGTAAAATCTGTTGGATCTGAATATAGTACATACAAATTTACTGCTGATGTTGATTTAAGTTCTTCATCTTATGCTACTTACGAACAAGTTAGCGACTTTACTTTCTTTGGAACTAAAGGATTCAAATTTATCGAGTGTAATGGTTTTGGAGCAGATTTAGGAGATATCGTTCAAGGAGATATTATTCAATTCACTGACGAATTGAATAAGGTTAATAAAGCAATTGTACAATATACTTCTGAACCAGTAGGTATTGATAAAGCAAGAATTTATCTAGACCTTGCTTTACCAAATAATGTGGTTAATGCTACAATCATTAAATTGCGTCCAAGAATTTCTAATGCTGCTTCTTCATTAGTTTTCCCGACAGGTAGTAAGCAAGTTGCTTCATTAGTAAATGATAGTAGTGACACTAAATTTAATTATTATGTTAGGAAAGATTTTGTTACCGAACTTTCTTCTAGTGGTGGATTTATCACCTTTACTGCTCAACTTCCTGTAGGATCACAAAAATTTGTAGGATTTACAGAAAATAATTTTATACTGACCGTCCTAAGTAAAGGTTCGTCAACAGTAGTAGAAAATGGAGATATTGTTTACGTCGATCCAAGATATATTGAGATTACAGAGTCTACTGAAAATGCTGGTAGTGTACAAGCGGGTGCTCTTCAGATTAAGAATCTACCTAAAAATTATTTCGGAACAATTACTGATAGTAACTATCCTGTTTTAAAACTCACCGCTACTGTAGAAATTGAGGGAGCACGTCCTAGACTCAAGACAGTTGTTAGAAATAAAAGAATTATTGTTGTTTCTAGTGGAGACAGAGTAATTCCAATTAGAGGTCAGGACTATGATTCTGATGTCATTGAAGTATTTTCATACTCAGATGCTTTTAAATTAAAATATATTTACGAAGGAACCAAAACAAATCCTCCTGTAGTTGATCCAGCTGGCACTTTAATCAGTGGTACAGACATCACTTACAAGTTTAGATTTGATGATGGGCAACGTGATAGTTACTATGATGTTTCTAGAATTATTTTAAAACCAGGATTTGATAATCCAACAGGTCAAATTGTTGTCGCTTTTGATTATTTTGATCATTCTTCTGGAGATTTTTCAACAGTTGACTCGTATGTACACGAAGCTGGTATTACATCAGAAGAAATTCCATTATTCAACTCAGAAACAAACGGCATTGTTTCTCTAAGAGATTGTGTTGATTTTAGACCAAAAGTAGATAGTCAAACTACTATTACTGGTTTCCAAGACAACTCTATCGTTTCGCTATTTGATAGCACTGATTATGTTAGTTTTACTGGAAATGGTGGTGTTAGTTCTCAGACACCAGCACCAGATGGTAACTTAATCTATACAATGTCGTTTAGTGAAAAACAATTCTTGGATCGTATTGATGGATTGTTCCTTACTAAGAAGGGAGACTTTATTGTTAAAAAAGGCAACTCTTCCTTAAACCCATCAAAACCAGAAGCAATTGATGATGCTATTTCACTATGCTATCTACATATTCCTGCTTATACAAACAGCAGTAAAGATGTAAGAATAATTCCTGTAGATAACAAACGTTATACTATGAAGGACATTGGCAAGTTAGAAAAGCGTGTCGAACGTCTTGAGTATTACACTACACTCAGCATCCTAGAGCAACAAACTCAAAACATGCAGGTCAAGGATGGTCTGGGACTAGAAAGATCTAAGAGTGGATTTCTTGTAGATAATTTTGAATCACATGGCATCGGAAATTTAAAGTCCGTTGACTATAAGTGTGCTATAGATACACAACAATCGGTATTGAGACCTCAGTCTAAAGAAGATAGTTTAGTTCTTAAAGAAGTTAACACTAGAAATGATCAAAGATCTGTTTCTGGATACGTTGTTAATGATAATGTTGTTTCATTACCATATACAGAAGTAGAACTTCTCGGTAATAGAAATGCTACAAAGGTTATTAACCCCAACCCCTTCGTAGTTATTCAGTATGTTGGAGAGTCTATCATTAATCCTCAACAAGATTCTTGGTACGATCAATCTGTAGCTCCATTAGTATCAGATTCTAATACAAAATTGAATTCAATCTATCTAGCAAAAGAAGATAGTTTATCGGATGCTTACTCTAGTATCTACAACTCTTTTATTGTAAATTGGTGTGGTACTGATGTTGGTATTCTTCCAATTGAATCTCTATCTAATGTAAATTCGGAAGATGTCGAATCTTCTGTAGTTAATGGAAAACTATCTAGTTCTTCAAATGTAAGTCCACAAAATAATGAGATTGGTAAAGGACAAGCTAGTAAAACAGTTGGCAATAAAAAAGTTTCCACTTCAGTGTCATTTTTTGCCAGATCAATACCAATTAAATTTAGTGTCAATAGACTAAAACCAAATACAAAGGTTTATGTCTTTATGGAAGGACGTGATATTAATAGGTGGGTCATTCCTGATATTAAGTTCACTGGAATTCCTGGTAGTTCTTTAACTACCTTTGGATCTCCATTGACTACAGACACGAATGGCAATCTTAGTGGTATTATTCTTGTACCTGCTGGTGTTCCCCCTACATCAAATACTAGGTGGACTGGGAATCCCGATACTATTCCATATGCCGAAGGTGAGCAAGAAGTTAGATTTACTACAGGTGTAAAGTCTATTAGATTTACATCTAGTGAAACTAATGAGAATAAGGCAGGTGTTGACACATATGCCGAGGTTAACTTTTATGCTACGGGAGGACTTCCTGCCAACCCACCGAGCATTACATCTACTCAAGCAGCATTCTTCAAAGCAAATGAAGGTGTTCAGTTGATCGAAAGTAATACCGACAATCCGATTAAACCAAATCCTCTTGCTCAGACATTTAAAGTAGAAAATTTTGTACAAGGTTTGATGGCAACAGGTGTAGATCTGTTCTTTAAAAACAAAAGTAATACCGTTCCTCTAAGAGCTTACTTAACTGATACTCTATCTGGCAAACCTGGAAAAAATATTATTCCTGGAACACAAATTTCATTAAATCCAGAAACATATTTGAAAGTTTATGTTACTGGCGAGAGCGAAACTATTACTATCTACAAAGATGAGTATGTAACTGGTGCCACCTCAAATGGTTCTGGTCCTATTTTGAAAATTTTGGATGCTAATAATGTACAAGTTGGCGATGAATCAAGCACAACATTCCAAATGAATAAGGAACAAGTTTATACTTTGGTTCTTAATAATCATAATGGCACATCATTTGTAGCAAATGAATCGCTTACTATTCCATCTCTCGTAGATTACAACGCCAAGAATAACACAACACTAGGAGTATTCATTGCTAAGGATGCTGGTAAAGTTTCTAGATTGAAGGTTCTTAATACTGGAGGCAATTACGAAACTGCTTCTCTAGTAATTGAAAGTCCACAACTTCCTGGAGGTTCATCTGCTACTGCTAGTATTGGAGTTTCTGATGGTAAGGTTTACAATTCCGAAATTTCTCTATCTGGTCGTGGATATACAGAAGCACCATCGGTGGTTATCAAAGGTGTTGGAACTGGAGCAGCTGGAGCTGAAATTCAATCTTTCATTGAAATTGATACCCCAGCAGTCAGAATGGGTATTTCTACTGACTTTAAAGATGTAACGGAATCAACAACCCCAACAAAATTCAAGTTCAAACATCCAGTGTATCTACAAAATAATACCGAATATGCATTAGTTGTAGAGACAGATTCCTTAGAATACGAACTATGGGCATCTAAACTAGGTGAAATTGAAATTTCTACTAGTAATGTTGTCACCACACAACCTCTACTAGGTTCTGTTTATAAATCACAAAATACTGATAATTGGTCTGAAGATCTATTTGAAGACATTAAATTTATTATGTATCGTGCTGAATTTGATATTGATGGTGATGCTGAACTAGAACTTACCAATGAGGTATTGGGATATGAGTTACTTGACGTATCTCCTTTTGAAACTAGTGTAAGATCGCCATCTAATGCTACGTCATCTTTATTCAAAAATAATAATTCTATTGTCAAAGTATCTCATAGAGACCATGGATTTGAAGATGGCAGCAATTCTTACGTCTTCTTTAATAAAACAGAAGATGTTGGAGGCATTTCTAGTTCTACTTTAAACGGAAGACTATTCAAAATTTCCAACTCGGGATTAGATAGTTACAATATCATTTCTCCAAACCCAGCTGGATCTAGTATTCTTGGTGGTGGATCAAGAGTAATTGCTTCGTTTAATAGAAAATATGAAAGACTTTACGCTCAAATTCCTCACTTAGAATTAGACGGAACAAAAATTGATTCGTTTGTCGAGACTACAAATATTTTGCCAGTTGATTATAGTGTTAAAAACTATGATTCTTATTCTAATACTTCTTATGAAAGAACTTTCTTAAATGAAGAGCATTTCTTTATTAATCAGAAAGTAATTACTTCGGATATTAATTCCGTCATTAATAATATTAAAAACAGTTTGAAGTATAAGTTAAGACTATCGTCAACGAACTCTTCTGTTTCTCCTATCATTGATCTTAGAACTGCTTCCGTTAAAACGGCATCTAACAGAGTTGAAAATTCTACTGGTTACGAAAATCGTTTTGGCAAAAGAAATCAAGTCCTCACTTTCTTGCCATTATATGATTTGAGTATGTCTATTAATGGAGTTAATTCTGGTTCTGTAGTAGCAGGCGCAGTTTTGGTTGGAAATGCTTCTAAAGCAGAAGGATTTATAACAGAGTATTCTGCTGGTGTTGCTAGAATTCGTTTAAGAACAGATACAGAATTTAGAGCAAATGAGTCACTTAGTGTAGTTGCTTCTAATGGAGTTACTGTTGAAAATGTTTCTGTTAGTATTACCAATATTTCTAAAGTATCATATAATTTTAGCGTAGACTCTACGTTAATTGCTTTTTATCCACAAGATACTTCAATTGATTATTCTAATAAAATTATTGGTCAAATTAAATTGTGGGATCCAGAAGAAAATGTACTTGTAGTAGAAAATTCTTTCGCTCCAATTAACAACAATTATACTGCTAAACCAGCAGATGATATCGCTTATACGAGGAAATCAACTACTGCTGCTCAGACACCAGATGTCTTCAGAAGTGGTGATGTAATTAAATCTACGGCAGGAACTGAAGTATTCTTAGAAATTGGCACAGTTGAATTTTCAACTGGTATTGATTATGTACCCGAGACAGATTCTTCTGATAGTTCTTCTGTTGCTAAGTATATAACAAAAGAAATTTCTATTAATAATCCAGGAACTACTATTACTGTTAAATCAACTGTTAATGTTCCTGATGTAAATAACATTAAACTTTACTATAAAATTAAAGAAGCTTCTAGTGCTATCAATTTTGATGACACAAATTGGGTTCCATTTAATATAGATGGCAATCCAGACTTTGAAATTTTGGCATCAGCAACTAATTCTATCTCTGGTCAATTTGAAAAACAGACTGATTATCAAGAGTTAAGTTACAGTGTTTCTGATTTACCTGAGTTTACATCTTTTTCCGTGAAGATTGTGATGAGATCTGAGAACCCAGCATATGTACCTAAAGTACAAGATTTACGTGCTGTAGCATCTTACTAATGAAACACTTAAAAGTTGAGGGACATAACAATTTAGTTCGTGATGTAACTACGGGAGCTATTATCTCAATCGATAAACCCTCCCGCAATAACCTTTCCAATACAATGAACAATGCTCTTCATGACATAAATACTTTGAAGGAAGAATTATCTGAAATCAAACTACTTCTTAGAGAGATCGCAAGAAATGCCAGCAATTAATGTCGCTAGAACAGATACCTTTGAAGTTCAAAGGACAAAAATTAACCTAATTGGTAATCAGATTTTCAACATCGCTCAAGGTGGTTCTGATTTATCAACTGGCAATCTAAAATTGGGTGATGGTACTAGAGTTTCTCCATCTTTAGCGTTTGCTAGTGATACTGGTACAGGTTTATTCAAAACATCACAAAATGTATTAGGAATTGTTAGTAATGCCAAGAAAGCATTAGATCTTTCACTAGCAGAATCTGTATTCTTTACTAATACTATTGTTAGAAAAAATATTATCGACCAATCAAACGTAACCATTACCTCGGGAGGAAATGGGTACGATATTGGATCATATAGTGAGGTATCTTTAGTTGGTGGTTCTGGTTCTAATGCAACTGCCACACTAAATGTTGTTGAATATATTGGTTCTGTTACAAATGTTGGTAATGGATATGATCCTGGTGATTATATTGATATTTCTTTAACTGGCGGTACAGGATCGGGAGCAATTGCTGATGTTATTATTGCTGACGTTGATGGAGTTATTACCAATCCTGGATCTGGATATATTGATGGTAATTATCCTAGTGTTACACTAATTGGTGGAGATGGTTCTGGTGTTGTAGCAAATATTGATGTTGTTGGTGGAGAAATAGATTTAGTATCTATTATCTTACCATCCCCCAATGGTAATTATAATATAGGGAATGTTCTGTCGGTAGATAATCTCAACTTAGGTGGAGCTGGATCTGGTTTTGAATATACCATCACATCTAATCCTGGATCAGTTGAGTCTTTCCAATTCAGTTCTTTAAGTGATGGAGTTTCTTTTTATAGTAGTGGCGAATTGTTGGGATTACCTGGATTATTAGGTACTCCATCAACTCCTTTTGCTTACACTATTGGTGATACAAATACTGTTAATCAAATCACTGTTATTAATGGTGGTATTGGTTATGCCGATGGCGATACATTATCAGTATCGGCTACTGATCTTACTGGATACACCTCCTATGCTGTAACAGTAGGTGCTACCCAAAAAATTACTTTCTCAAGCACTTTACCATCTGCTACATTTACAGAAGGATCGACTTTATCTTTTGTTGGTGGTCAAGTAGTAAATGGTAGTTTGCCTATTGTATCTACTGGAGCAGCAGATCAAACATATAATAATGTTTCTGCTACTGGCGGTAGTGGTCAAGACTTAGTATTCAATTTTTCTACTACTGGCGAAGGAGAATTAAACATTGCTGGGATTGCCAACTCAGGATATAATTACGTTCAGGGAGAAAGTGTTAATATCCCAGCAGGGTCTATCGGGGGAATATCTGGAGTAACAGTTACTATTGATTCTGTTACTAGTTATACTGATTGTGAATGTTTAGCAGTTTTCTCTAATGGCGGTAATATTGATTCGATTGTAATCGAAAATACAAACCCTGGAGCGGTTGCTATCCCATCAAGACTTGGTGCCCAAGGGGCTGCTTTTGGATCTACATATGAAATAGCATCTTTAACAGAAGCAAATCAATACTTTTTAGATGATGGTAATGATGTAACATTAACTGACAAATATAACAAAGATCTTACTTTTTATGTTGGTAATACATATAGATTAATTTATTCTGATTCTTCAAACGCAGGTCATATTATTGCTTTTAGTCAAACAGCAGATGGTGTACATGGAACAGTGTCACAAACTGCTGTAGCTATCTCTACAGGATCAGCAAATATTACAGTAGCAAGTACAGCAGGAATCACTGCTGGAATGGAAGTAACAGTTTCTGGTGGATCAGGTGTTCTCGCTAATCCAACTACTGTTGAAGAAGTAGTTGATGCCACAACTATTACTCTCAGTGCTTTACCAACTGCAAATGGATCAGCTAATCTAACTTTTACTGGGGTTTCCTATACTGGAGGAACATTCAGGGGAGCCGATTATATTGATATCAAAGTTACATCATTTACACCAAATCTATATCTCTATTGTACTGTACACCCTGATATGGGTGGATATGATGGGTACGAAAATGATATTGTAGTAGATCCAAACAATCCCAAAGCTTTCGGATCAGGGTTTGTATTAAATGTAGATTCGGTATCTAGTTCAGATTCTATAACATTGGACATTGCTAGTGGTGACGTAGCTTCTACATCAATTACAGCAAGTAACGGATCTATCGGAATTCTGGCATCCAATATTAGTGTTACTACACCTTTATTAGAAGGAGGCACTATCAACGGAACTTCTTTAAATTCAACATCTAATCTTGCTATCACATCTGTTAATGGCACTACAGTTACTGGGAATTT
>Ga0181412_1000178_pt1 | contig 27009 bp, 19 predicted proteins | sample 35SPOviralmetaG_FD_130113 | JGI IMG/M metagenome (GOLD analysis project Ga0181412, IMG submission 130113) | Marine viral communities from the oligotrophic San Pedro Time Series (SPOT) site, San Pedro Channel, CA, USA - 35 SPOT_SRF_2012-08-15 | ecosystem: Environmental > Aquatic > Marine > Strait... | reverse complement strand
TGATCTAAGGTATGTCATTATTTCTGTTGCTTTATCAAAAGTACCAGGCAACATCATCATATGTACTTTGATTTCATCTTGCTTGTCTATACTTTTATAATAATCAAAAACATTTTCAATATTGTTTACAATTTTATCATGTATTGTATGTTCAAAATGATATGAAAAAGAAACTTGATCTAAATAAGGTAATGCTTTTTCGTAAGTCTTAAAAGGAACTGTGCCGTTAGTTACAACTGTTTGTCTAAAAACATTTGCTTGTTCTTTTGCATACTTTAATATATCAATAAACTTTGGGTGTACAAATGGTTCTCCACCTGTCCAGCCTATTTTAATTTTTTTGTCTGTTGAAGATCTTATAGTGTCAATTGACTTGGTAATATTTTCATAAGGCATATGTTTAGAAAAATTATCATGTACACTAGAGCCACAATAACTACAATCGAAGTTACATCTTTTACCGATGTTCCATTCTACTCTAAACCAATCGTCTTTTTTAGGATTTAAATCTTGTGTAGCGACTATTTGCTTCATCGGGTATTACGCCCCTAGTTCGCCGCCACCCTCATCGCCTGCTATTGGTGAAGCACCATCTACAGATACGTCAGGAGCAGGTGCGGCCTCTGCGCCACCACCTAAGTCAGCACCACCCATATCAGGTGGACCACCAGCACTAATATTGACATCACTTAATCCAACATCTGCTGTTTGTGCTTCTGCTTGTCCAAGTTCTTCTGCTAACATCTGTTCGTTTTTAATAATCTCATCTTCAGTTAACCCTAGGAATCTTTCTAATGCAAAACGTTTACTAATATAAGGAATATTAGCGGCATTTGCAAAAGTATTAAGTGCATTAGCATCAAGTTCCATTTGTCTATAACGACTAAAGTTCATTGGATTATTAAAACTTATATCAAAGAAGTTACTTTCAATAGTAACACCTCTATGCTTTAAGAACATTTTAAATTCTTTATCTAGTACAGGTGCAACTAAATTTTGTAATCGTTGACAGTATTGCGTAAATCTAAATTCTTGTATAAACGCAGTACCAACTCTACCATCATTATATGTTGCAGTGCCTTCCTCCGGACCACTTGGTAAGTAACTACTTGGTACTCTCAGGCCACGCAACATTTTGTTTTGGAAATATCTTAAGTCATCAATTTGACCTAAGTTTTCACCACCAGGTAATGTTTCAACTCTGCTACCTCTGCCTTCAGCAGTTTGTGCAAAGAAATAATCTTCCATCATACTCATTGGATTGTATGTACTATCTGTAATAGCACTACCGCCACCTGATTTATTAGGAATACGTTTTTGTTGGATTTCATTTTTTACTTGCTCTAAGAACGCCATTGCTCTAGGACGTGGCATATCACCTACGTCAATATAAAATACTCTACGCTCTGGTGCTCTTTGTACTCTATAAATTAGAATACTATCTTCAAGCATTTCTTTTTGTTTGAAAGTTTTAAATACACTTTCTAAAATACTAAATCCAAAAGGCCAAATACCGTCAAGTCCTTCAGTTAAACTTAATTGTAAAATGTGATGTGACTGGACAGGTTTTGCATCACCAGTACCTACTGCACCTGGATTAGGAGCAACTGACCCTACTGCATTTCTTAATGTGTTAGGTCCTTGGTATGCACCTCTATAATAATTGTCAATATTGACATTAGATGCAACTAATGATTCAAAGTTAAATTCTAAATTTTTAATAAAGTACAGTTCAATTTCTTTTCCTGTTGCTTCATTAACAATAATCTTGTCAACGTTTGATGGGTTAACCCAAAACAGTTTCCAAGTTTTAGGATCTCTGATTAAAAATTGATCTCCATATTTTAAAATACTTCTAAATAATCTCCATGCTCTAGTGTCCATATCATTTAGATTGATCCACTGTTGCAAAGTTTTTTCTAAAATAGCAACTTCGCTTTCACTTGGAGTTTCGTTGTAATTAATTTTAAATGGCAAGCCTTCTTCTGTTTGTGTACAGAATTCAGCAATAATATCTAGAGCGGCATTAATTTCGCTGTCTTGATCCATTTGATCATACTGCAAATATCGTTCATGTCTATTAGGTGCACCTGCATAAATCTCAGGCAACCAACTTGCAAATTTATTTTGACTAGCAGAACTAGCCGGCTGACGGCTACTAAGATTCTCTGTAGTACCCTGATATACTGTAAAATGTTTCTTCCAAGACATTAATAATGTTATCCGTTCTATTGTGTGTTATAGTATTTATGATAAAGATGCGTTGTCTTTATGGATCTTTTTAATCTCTTGCAATTCGGCTACGATTCTTTCAAGTTTTTTTGCTGATAATGCTGAATTTCCGCCCATTTGTGTTATTACATCTTTGGCCGCAACCCCTGTTCCGCCAAACAATCCACTGTTATCTTCTGATAATTCTTCATTTAACTTACCTAAAGTAGTTACTAGATCCTCCATTGCGTCTGCAAAACTTGTTAAGTTAGTGGTATCTAAACTATTCAATAACTTAACATTTGACTCTAAACCACTTACTGTTGATATAGCAGTCATGCCTTCTGCAATGTGTGTTAAACTAGGTACACTTGCTAAATCAGTTAATCTGTCATCTAAATTTTTAGGTATTTTTAAGTCTGCAATACCTGATCCTGATAGTCCTGATAATGCAGATGAAAATGCCGCCATTGCTTTTGCATTTGCTTCTACACTTGTTGCATTTATTTCTGTTGAACCAAATGTTTTAATATCAGCCATCATTTTTTCAAATGGTGTATCGCCTCCAAAGAAGCCTGCTATACTGCTTAATAAACTACCTGCACCTGCTGAAGCATTTGCAACACCTGCACCTGCTAGTGCAGTATTAAACGCAACTAATGCTTTTGCGTTTGCTTCTACTTTTTTACCGTCAATAGTAGCATCACTAAATTTTTTCATTTGTGCTAGTGGATCTGTTTCACCACCAAACAACCCTGCTAGTCCGCTTGTAATACCACCAACTAATGAACCTAATCCTGCAACTGCTGTACCTGCACCAAATGCCGCCATAGCACCTGATATTGCTAACATACCTGAAGCCGCTGATGAAAGTTTAGTTCCATCTAAATCTTCAAATCCTTTTATACCTGAAATAAAACTAGGTAATGCTTTTCCTGTTAACCAAGCCGCGGCCGCTATACCTGCGCCTATTGCAGTAATAACACCAGCAACCGTTGCCGCACCTAGTAGGATAGTTACACTACCTTTACCAAATGCACTTAAACCTGCCGCCGCACCTTTCATAACACCAGCACCCATACCTCCTAAGAAGTTACCAATGCCTTTGCCTGCGTTACCACCTGCTTTACCTGCAGATACTTTTGGTGCTCCACCTTTTCCGCCACCTAAGCCTGGTATCTTGCCAAGTAATCCTGTTGTCATATTACCCATTAATGAACCTGCACCACTTGCAATAGCACCAATAACTTTAGGTCCTGCAAACACTGCAATTAATGCACCTATAACAAGAGGATCTGTAATCAAATTCATAAAGCCATCTTTAACAGCGGTTAATGCACCACCAATCATATCTTTAAACATTTTACCTAAATCAATATCGCCAAACAAACCTTCAACTTTTGTTTCTACCATATTACCCGGAGGGCCTTTTTCTTCAGTGACTGTGCCACCAAACAATGCAGTCTTAAGATCAAACTTTCCAATGTTTCCAATGAAAGCCATAATCTTATCAATCATATTACCAAAGCCTGTTGCTAGTTTTGATAATGTGTCACCTTTAACTAAATCTGTTAATCCAGCAATAAATTTAGGAATAACTTTATCACCAAGTGTATCTGCTAATCCGTTACCAGCAGTTGATATTGCTGAGAACATATCATTAATTGCTTTACCTACAGTTGGATCTGAAAGTATACCTGAAATAATTTTATCAAACATTGTACCAAATTTATTGAAAATTTCGCCCATGTTATTGAATGATTTAGTAGTACCATCTTGTGCTAAACTATTTTTAACCATTGCAAGATCAGCACCTTGTAAGTTACCAATAAACCCTGTCATTGATTTTGCTTGTTCATCACCTGCAAGTGTCATTGTAGCAAGTTGTTTTCTAAACTTATCGTTGCCTTGTAAACTTCTTAAAAGATCCATTGATCTTTGTTGTGCTTCTGCTTTACTAATCTTACCTGATCTAACTTGTCTGCCTAAATCCTCAAGTGCCGCCATTTCTTGATGAGCACCTGCTCTTGCAAGTAATTGTCCAAACTCAGTACCTGCCGCCGGTAGTCCAGCAACAACTTGTCCAAATGCTTCACCAACTTGATCGCCACCCGGTATAGATGCAAATACAGTTTGTACACTATCAGTTACTTCAGTTAAACTCTTACGAGCATCTGCATCAAGTGTCATTAAATATGATTTAAGTGTTGCTTCGTCTTTTTGTTGTTTTAAACTATCAGCAATTTGTTTTCTACTTAAACCTGTAACTCTAGTTAAGTTTGTTAAACTTTGTAAGTAATCGTTTGAACGTTTAGTACGCTCTGACTGCGACATTGCTTCTAGTGTACCAGTAACACGTTGCATATCTAAGTAGTCGCCGGTAAACTCGTTTAACTGATCAATAGTCATTCCATATTGACCAAATTGCATAGCCGCCATTCTTACATTTTTACTAATCTGTGCAAACGACTCAGTACCAATTGCAATAGCAACCGCAGTATTTTCACTTAATGCTTTTGTAAATTGATCAATACTTAAATTAGCAGTACTTGCTTGTCTAGCAAGTTCAACCATGCTGTTAGCACCATCTTCACTGGTACTAGCAAAATTCATACCTACATCATTTAGTGCTCTAAATGAATCAGCGTATGTAAATAATCTTCCTACTGTAAAACCTAACGCTGTGGAAAATGCTGTTAACGCAATACTAGCAATACTTGAAAATGCACTTGCTAAAATACCACCTGCATCTTTTAATACACCAAATGCTGTACCTGTTGTTTCCAATGCAAAATTCAAAGGACCCATAAATCCTTTTTTAACAGTAGTACCTATACCGCCTCTAACTTCTTCGCCTAGTATGTTACCCATTCTGGCCATACTAGTATCAAAGTCTAACCCTGCTACAGCATCAGCCATATCATTGTTAATATTAACTAGTCTATCGTAAAAATTGTTTGCTTGTCTTTCTGCTTCTTTGGCTTCTTTGTTTCTAGCAGATATAGCAGTGTTAAGTTCTTTTTGAAATTTAGCCGCATCGTCTGATGCTTTTTGTTCTTTCTCAAGGAGTTTCATCTCCTTTTTAAGTAATTCAGTAACGTTTTTGTTACTAGTAGCCGCAGTTCTGGCCGCACTAGTGCTTAATGCTAGTAATTTTTGGAGAGTATCTTCTTTGGCCCAGGCAGGTCCATTGTAATTAAATTCAACGCCTTCACTGGATTGTAGAGTTGTTTCTTCATTAGCCATCGCGGTAATTCCTTTATAATAATATTTATCTTCAGAAAAACACCCAGTTTAATACGATAAATATTACTAAGATATTGATATTACCAGGAGGTAAAATGAGTGATAATCCGCTAAAGAGTTTTGTAAGAGCTCCCAAACTACAGGTATTACTACCAAGTAGAGGCAAATGGGGCGATCCACAAACTGCTTCGCAAATTACAGGCGAGATACCAGTGTATCCGATGACCAGTAAAGATGAAGTAATGATTAAAAATCCTGATGCACTACTCAATGGAGAAAGCGTTGCCTCTGTTTTAAGAAGTTGTACAGGTATTGAAAATGTATATGATTTAACAAACAATGATGTTGAGTTTTTATTAGTTGCAATTAGATATGCAACAAGTGGAAACGAAATGGAAATTGAAGCAACTTGTCCAGAGGACGGTTTTGTTAACAGAGTTGCTGTTGACTTAGAACGTATTCTTGACAGTGTTGAAGAAATGGATAAGACATATGCAATTACATTAGGCAACGGTTTAAAAATTAATTTAAGACCAATGTCATTTAAAAATGCACAAAGAGTATCTCTAAATGCATTCCAAGAAGCAACAACATTGCAAACTATCAATGATGCAAAACTTCCGCAGAATGAACGTATTGCTGTATTCAATAAAAGTTTTGAAGCAATAGCAGACCTTGCAGTTGACATCATGATTGATGCTATTGTAAGTGTTGTAGTTCCTGAAGATGGCGAAGAAAAAACTGTAACTGACAAGAAATTTATCGGGGAGTGGGTAAAAGGAATGTCGGCCGCAGAAGCAAAAGAGATTCAAAATAAACTTGACAATATGAACAAACAAGGATTTGAACATTCTTATACTGTTAATTGTCAAGAGTGTAAAAAAGACTTTAAAACTTCAATTGAATTTAATGTATCAAATTTTTTCGGAACAGGCTCCTAACACTCCCTAAGGAAGAGATTCCTGCGTTCTTAGAGAGCCAACGTGCTGATGCATACAAAATTCGCAAAAACGTGTTAGAGATAGTATGGTACATGAGAGGTGGAATACCTTTAGAACAAGCATGGCAACTGTCTAGTGAAGATAGGGAAATTATTGGAGAAATTATTGAATCTAACATGGAAAAGAGCAAGAAAGCAGGATTTCCTATAATATAGATTATCTAAAGTTTTAAAGATTCACTTTTACTACTATAAATATTCTACTATGCCAATTATGATTGATCAAGATCATGTTCAAGACGCTGAGAGTGATTTAGGCTGGCTGAGCAAATTCGAGGTAGCAGAGGACGTTAACATACCAATTTGTGATAGACATTGTTATGAGTTATATCCACAATATCGCAAATGGTTTGATAAAACGGTAGTCGCTACTGAAAGCAAAATAAAATGGGGTTACGCTGGAACGTACCCAGAGAGCTATCCAGTGATTTTAAAACCTATAGTCAACCTAGAAGGTATGGCTATGGAAACTTATCTCATTAAAAATGAAAAAGAACTAAGAGAACATTACCGTCCTGGTAGTGCTTGGTTTGAACTATGCGAAGGTCCTCACTACAGCATTGATGTTGTAGTAGAAGGTGGGCACCACCCAAAAATGTTTTTAACATCAGAGGGTATACCGTGCGATGGATTTAAATTTAAATACTGGCACTGTAACTTACAAAACCAACAAAACTATGATACAAAATTTTTTAGCAAACACAAACAAATTCTAAATTGGTTAGAGTCAAATGTTGATACAGACTTTAACGGTGTAATCAACTTTGAGATTATAGGCGATAAAATTATAGAAGTACAATTTAGAATGAGTTGGCAATTCTTAAGTATCTACGGAGACAAGATAGTAAGAAACATTATCAAACTCTACGAAGAAGGTAAGTGGACTAAACCATCATTTCAAAGTTTCAATCAAGAAGAAGGATACAGTGTACCTATGTGGTTAGATGGCTACAAAAAGTTTGAAATAGACCAAGAGAAACTAGATGAAGTCTTAAGAAACAAAATGGGTAAAACTACTGAAATACACATAGACTATGATCCTAAACTAAAGAAATCAGATTATTTTAATCCACCTAAAGCATTTAGATTAGGATTTATTAATTGTCAAGATTTAACATATGGGTTTGAAATAGCAAAGCAAATTAAGGAATGTTTTAGTTAACCATATAAGGTCTAAAGACCTAATAACTCAATTTCATATTCACTTACGTTCATATTCAATTATCGTTATTATTAATTTAGTACTATAGGTAGTCGAGCCATACTTCACCCGATAAAGGGTGAAGCAGGTTTGATTAACTATCTATAGTTAGCCATCACCACGTGTAAGATTAGACGATTTTTGCTATGCAAAATGGAAGCGGTTGCCCTGTACTCCCTACGTCCGGCTTCAGCAACGGGACCTTACTTGTACTATCTTACCAATATCAAATAAGGTGTGTGGTTGAATTTTTACAGTGCCACAATCGTTTAGCCTGGGGTTAGCCTATACCTGTAACTCGTCAGATTCCGAACACCGCAAAGTGCCCTCAAGACGGGTCGAGTACCCCCGACCAAACAATGTTACTATATTGTTAGAAATTTTTGTGTAAATCTTTGCCTAAATAGGTGCCAAGTTTTGTGTAAATAAAATTATGTGCCTTACAAAATATATATCAAATAAAAACCCTGGAAAATCGTAACTATGTGGCTTTTTGAAAATAAAGTATTCAAACCTGTTAATCTTGATCCAAAGTCTACATATGGATTTATATACGAAATTACCAATCTTGTCAACCAAAAAAAGTATATTGGTAAAAAATTCTTTTGGTCAGCAAAAACTAGACCTCCGCTTAAAGGCAGAGTAAACAAAAGACGTAGTAAAGTGCCAAGCGACTGGCAAGATTACTATGGTTCTAATGTTAAACTGCTTAAAGATGTTGAAGAACTAGGACCAGATAAGTTTGAAAGACGTATACTTCGTATATGTAGTACCAAAGCAGAATGTGCATACTACGAGTTGTTAGAACAGATTGAACGCAACGTATTACTAGATGACAATTATTATAATGATTGGATTATGGTAAAAGTACGCAAAGCACACCTAAAACATTTAAGAAAGTAAAGTTTTTACTTGTGGAATAATTGCATTAGCATAGTTTTCATGACTCTGTCTACCTGGATGATTGTCCCAATAGTTGTCATTTTCTCCTGCCCATGTTTTTGAAAACATAGCAATACTATCGTACTTGATCCAGTTATCACTATTAATCATAGTATCGTAATGTGTAGTATTGTCATCATATGTTTCTAATTTAAATCCTTGTCCTGTACCAGTTTGATGATCGTCGTTGACCATTATATTATCAGTGGTATTGAATATTATAGGTATATTGTAAGAGTCTGCTATAGCCTGCATTAGTGCCATTTCTCTTCTTACTGTAATAAGACTTTGTGTTCTATTACGTTTATGTTGCATCCATAACATATGAAATTTTCTAATAATGTGTTTCATGTCAGGGCAATCTTGGACTCTTGCATCTCCCCAACTAGGTTGTAAATTCAAAACATTATCTGAAGTCATAAAAAATGCTTCTTCAAATTCGGCTCTTAAAAAATATTCAATCCACTTTTCATTGAAGCCATCTTTCATATTCCACAAAGTACCACCAGTCATTAAAAATTGATCCCAAGGTACATCTGCTACTAGATGATCATTATGTTTAAAATCTTTGTCTGTAGGTCTACGAAACTTTTCATAGTCTTTGAATGCCTGGTCGTTTCTTATGTTAGGCATACTTGTTGATTCTATGCTTACACTTTTTGCTTTAAACAAACAATCATTTGTGTGTACATATGTTATCTCTCTTAAGTGTTTGAATTCATCAGAACTTAAATAATACTCTTCTCTTGCTCCTCCAGGTACTTGACAATAAACTGCATCTGGCAAACCTTTTATTGGATTAGAAAGATACCATTCTAATAATCTAGTACACCCAGCAGGTGAGTTACCACCAAATGATAAGTTAAGTAAATTTTCTGCACCTATTGCTTCTTTAAGTAACCAAGTATAACTCCATCTAGGATCTGGATGATAATACAATGCACTATAACTGCAACCTAGTACCATTAAGTTTTTCATTTTAACACCTTTGCTATATTTTCAGCAAACAACCGATGACTTTCTTTACCAGGATGTAAATCTGGATATGTGTCAACGTGTGTAGGACTCAATGATGCAATGTTATGTCCATGTATAAAGTTTTTTCTACTAAACAAATTTTTAGCATATTTTATAATACTATCATTATCAGAATTATTTAAAATATATTCCATTGCTGAATAAGAACTAGTTGGATAGCCAAAACCTTCATGTATAGGTATCTCAACTTTTGCATCTACAAAAGAATAGTCACTATCAATATATGCATAATCTATATTATGATTTTCACATAACTTTTCTATAAGACATAAATGTTTTGCATAATCAACTGCCGCTTGTCTTGGATCAGATAATATTTTATAATAAACATCTCTGCTAGGTCCGTGTGGATGTTTTTCAATAGTACTCCAAAATTCTTCTGATGCACTAGGAAAACATTTTAAAACAATTTCTGGACATCTATGTAAACCGCCATTTCTATAATCATCAAATGGTCTTATTTCTTGTGTTATTAAAGTAATATCTTCAAAGTCTTTTTTACTTAATTCATATGTTTCATCTGTCCAATTTGGATTAGTCCAACGTTTGCCTTTTTCGTAATCTCTTAATAAATCATCTCCAGGCCTAAAAGCAGTCCTGCCAACAAGGTGCCAGTTTTCTTCAGATATATTATCCTTAACTACAGAATAGTCAGGAAAAATTTCTGTTCTTTCTGCACTTGGATATTGTATAAAAATAAAATCAGGAATACCTACAACTGGATTTTGTAGGTAATTTACTAACAATCTAAAAGTACCAGCAGGACTTAATCCTCCAGTACCAAGGTTAATTAGTTCGTCATATCCTAACATATCTTTTAGAAGATATGTATAACTGTATCTAGGATCTGGATGATAATAGAGTGCAGAATAACTGCACCCTATTGTAAGCAATCGTTTCATGCTTGTATTTATTGTTGTATTTGACGCTCAAATTCTCTAAGACGTTTATACACACTTGCTAGTTCAATAATTGTAGGCCATGCTTTGAGTAGATATTGCATACTGCCTTCTACCCTTCCAAATGCCCTAATAATCTGTTGCATAACGCCTAGTGTAACTGCTCCGGCTACAATAGCAGGTGCTAAGAACACATATGCACTTAACACGTTTGCTTGTAGATAAGCAATACGCCCAACATTAAAGTAAAGGTATCTAAGATAACTTAAAAAATGAATACTCCTAACATCAGCAAAGAGTTCATCAATTCGCTTAGGACGAATATTACCGTCATCTTCAGCGATAACAAGAATCTTCCTGTATGCGGCTTCTTTCTTTTGTAAATCATATTCTACACCTACTAGTCTTAAAAGCCAACCTAATGCAACTAAAAATAATGTACCACCAATACTCCAAACTAACGCACCGGTAACTAATCCGTATTGCCAGTCTCCAAAAAAGAAAATTGGAATACCAACACTTAATCCTATTAGTATAGGAGTAAATTGTATTAGTACCATAATTGCTTCAATGAAACTAGTGCCTAAAGATTCCATTATTCGTGTAAATTTGATTGTATCTTCTTGTACACGTTGACTTGCTCCTTCAATGGTTCTTGCTTTATCATATACACTATGGTACCATTCAACCATTGCTGTACGCCATCTAAACAAATAGTGTGCAGTAAAGAAACTAATTAGAACTGCAACACCTACATAAATGCCTGCTAGTGTTATGAAACTTAATAGACTAGCCCAATACTCACCTATAGTGATTGCATTTGGACTACCCAGTGCTTTTTGAATCATGTCGTAAAACTGACCAAACCATTCGTTGATCTTTACGTCAATTTGGACTTGTATCCATAGTGAAGATAGAATGGCTAAACTGCCAAGCCAACTCCACAGGAGCCATTTCCTGGTCTTGAAAAATAGAAACATTTGTTCCCCTTGCTAATCTTCTCCGAACGAGAAGTTTGTGAATCCATTTTCTTTGATAACTTGTAGTATGTTGTTAACACGACCTACTAGTTCTTCTCTGTGCGAGATTAAGAAAATGTTTTTGTTGCGTTCTCTTGTTGTCTTTTTAAGAATACTTAAACAAGCCTCAACACCGTTTGGATCTGTACCGTTATCAATAAGTTCATCAATAAACATTAAGTCTAATGGAACATTAAGACTTTCGTATACATCACGGAACGCCCAACTTAAACCAAGTATCAATCTATTACGTTCACCTCTACTTAGATTATCAAAGTCTAAGTCTTTGCCAAGTTCTGTAATTTCAACTGTTAAGTCATTTAGGAATTTTACTTCGTGTGGTAATCCAGTTTTATCTAGATAATATTCAAGCCGTTTATTAAGATAGTTTAAGTTTTGATCAATAATTCTTTTACGAATAAAACTACCTTTGTCTGTAAGCAGTCTCAATAAAAACTCTTGATGCTCTTTCAAAAGATTTATTTCATTAAGATGCTCGTAATCAACAGTTTGCAATCCTTCTGCTTTTAATTTTTCAATTTGTTCAGTGTAAGGATCAACTGCTTCTAGTTCTGTTTCTAATGTTTCTGCTAGTGTATTAATTTTACCTTGGTGCTCATATGCTTCATTTAAATTAGGATAAACTGTAACAGGTTTATCTCCAATGTCACCAATTTCTTCAACTGTGTTTTTATAATCTTCTAATTGTTTATTATTATCAACAATATGTTTTTCTGCTTCTTGTTTTTGAGATTCTTTATTTGCAAGTATTTCTTCTTGTTTATTATCATGTAATTCTTGACCACAAGCATAACACTTATGTTCCTTTAACATTTTAATTTCTTCTACAAGTTTATCAATACTTTTTTGTTGTTTTGTACTATCAGATTCAATACTTGATATCCAACGATTTGCTTCATCTAGTTTAGATTTTTTCTCATTATAATCAACTAGCAATGCATGGTTTTTAATTTCTGTATCAATATCAATTTGTGTAAGTTCAGTTAGTGCTTCAGTAAGTTGTTCTTTTTTACCTTCATGTTTTCCTAACCAAAGTTTACTACGACCTATAGCATCATCAATACTACCTTGTATTCTATTATTACTGTCTTTGATACTACGGATTTTGTATTCTTCTTCTTTGATCTGATCTTTAACTGCTCTGTTGTTTTCTTTTAAAACTTCTGCTTTGGTACTTAATTGTGTAATACCTAAAAGTTCTTCAATGAAATCACGTTGGTCATTTGCTTTCATAGCAAGAAACGGCTCAGTGTAAGTGTTCAAGGCGCAAATATGCTTGAACATTGTATGGCTCATGCCAATAATTTCATCTAGTTTCTTTTGTGTATTTCGATTTTCACCTTGTGCTTCGTCTAACGTACCTTCAACATCTTCAGTATCGTTTACAAACAACTTCATTACATTGGGTCTACGACCTCTTTCAATTTTATAAGTTGTTGTGCCTTTTGTAAATTCTAAACTAACCAACATATTCTTGCCATTAATTTTGTTGATTAGATTATCTCTTTTAATATTAGTAAGTGCATTACCATACAACGCATAACTTAACGCATTGATAATAGTTGTTTTACCAGTACCATTACGTGAACCATCGCCACCTAAATCTAAATTATTACCTAGCACAAGAACAAGTCCACCTCTGTCAAGGTTAACTGCCTGCGTTACGGCACCTACACTCATAAAGTTTTTAATAGTTAAGTTTTTAAATTTAATCATAGTGAGTTATAAATCGCAATTAATACATTATTGTCAAAGGTTTCGCTTTCTACAGCCTGTAATTGTTGTATTACAATCTGATCAACACTTTGAAATTCTATATCTGCGCCTTCTATTTCTTCATGTTCAGTATTTTTTGCTGGTATAAGAGTAAGTTCTCTTAACTTATAGTGATGCATAAATGTATCTTTAATAAAGTTAGCCTCTTCATAACTAACTTCTTTATCAATAGTCACTCTTGCATGAACATTAGGAGATAATACTTTATCAGGATCTCTCATGAGTTTAGCAAGACTTATAGTTCTATACTTGGGTGCATCTTCCCAATTATGGAATACAGGATCTTCACCCCAAGTAAGAGTCATACACCCTCTATCGTCGTCCCAAGCATCTGCATAATTGTGAGGGAAAGGATTACCCATATACACAATTTTACCTTTTGCTTGTCGTTTGTGAAAGTGTCCACTGAATACTAGTTCAGGATGTTTAAAATGCGAATCGCTTATCTGTCCATGATCTGGCATTTGTACCATTGCATTCATATAGAAGTGAGGTAATTCAAAATGTCCAAACATATATTTGCATTTGATTTTAGAAACTTGTTTCCATTCATCACCTACAAGCCACGGAATAAATCCTACATTGCCTTTAACAATAGGTTCATTTAAAATTGTAATATTTGGATATAGTTCTGCAAACTGGATACTATTCATTTCTCTAGTATCTTTGTAGTATTCATCGTGGTTGCCTGGAATCATATAAACGTTATCAAAGTAATCGTTTAGTTTCTGTAACCCTTTTAAAGTATAGTTAAGAGTACTAACGTTTACTGATGCACGTTGATGATGCCAGTCGCCACCAAATATACAAGTTTTTATATTTTGGTCTTTTGCTTTTTCAATCATCCAATCAATAAAATTCAAACAATCCAAGTTATGTTGCTTGGCATTGTTCTTCATTCCAAAATGGATATCAGTGAAAGCAATTACCTTATCGAATAAAGGCTCGCTATTTTTCAAGTTTAATCCTTTTCGTTGAAGTCGCTATAAGTGTTAATCTTTTGTTCTTCTAACATTTTCTTCATATTCATTTCATGCTCAAGTTGTCTTGTGAAACTTGGCATTACTCCTTGATCCTGCAAAATATCATCTCTGATGTTTTGATTTTTCTTTTCAATGTTTAGAACTCTTGTAAAACTATTTGTAATAGCGGCAGTATAGTATGCAAATGGATTTGCACCTTTACTTTCATCAAATTGTAAACCAATTTGACTTAACTGCATCAATGCTTGTCCACGCATCTCATCAACGTATGTATAACCACGCCAGTTACTTCTGGTACTATATCTTTCAACAAGTTTCAAATACATGAATGCTAACTTGTTGTTAATCTTTCCATGATCAGTACTAAAGTATCCGTTTTCAAGACCACCTTTCCAGTGACTTCTACCTACTTCTTTAACTTTATCATCTACATATGCATAATGCTTATAAGGAGGGAAGTTAACTTTCTCTTTGTAGTCTGCTTCTTTCTTTGGATTTTTCTTTGGTTCTACTCTTTCAGGTATATGATCAAATGTCATTACCCTAAAAACAAGTTCACTTTCATCAATAGAGTTTGGATCTACATGAACTGCATCCTTGCCTCTAGTTGATTTACCTTCAGATTTAAGTTTTTCGACCATTTGGTCTTTGATTCTTTTTGCTCTAGCCGCTTTTGCGTCATCAATGTGTTTAGGAATGTCCTCAACACTTGGTACAATAAAATCAAAAATTTCATAACTTTCATCTAAGTAGTAACTATAAGTATTCTTGCTTTTAGCAATTTCTTTTAACAAATCTTTGTTGTTTAAGTAATTTACTCTTCTAGCCATAAATTATTTCCTTAATATTCACCTAGTATAATATTCTAGTGTGTTATACACTATAACTTATTTTACATTATATGTCAAGTGAAAAATACCCAGATAACATCATGATAAATACTTTAACAGGAGTTATTATCATGAGAATGCATCAAATACTTTTTGAAGCAAAAGCAACTAAAACTGTCGCTATATATCCAGGAAGGTTCCATCCGTTTCATAAGGGTCATAAGTTTGTATATGACTATTTATCTAAGAAATATGGCACTGTTTACATAGCAACAAGTGATAAACAGGAAGAAGGTTCACCATTTTCATTTGAAGATAAGAAGAAAATGATGATTTTAACCGGAGTTCCTGCAGATAAGATTGTAAATGAAAGGCAACCTTATATTGCTTCAAATATTGTTAGTAGATTAGATCCTAAAGATACTGGTGTAGTTTTTGGTGTTGGAAAGAAAGATATGGAAGGTGACAATCCACGTTTTAAAACTGGATTAAAGAAAAACGGCGAGCCTACATACTATCAACCTAACACAGATGATAAAGTAACACATGACGAGCATGGTTATTTAGAAGTAGTACCAACTCAAACATTTAAAGTACTTGGCCAACCGGCTACAAGTGCAACAGAATTAAGAAAACAGTATGCAACATTAGATGATGCATCTGCAATTAAATTTATAGAAGATTTATTTGGAAAGCATGATGTTGAAGTTCAAAACATTATGGACAATAAGTTAGGTAGAAAATAATGGCATATAGTACTAGTGCAAAAGGAAAGTTAACAACAAAGAGTGGTTCTGCATTTACTGAAATATTTGGTGATGCTGAAATTGTAAAACCTTTGAGAGAGTTCAACGGAATTATTATGCCTTACAATCCGTTGTTAAACATTCAGTATGATGCAAACTATAGTACACAGTCACCTTTGCATAGTAACTTCCAATATCCGTTTTATCAAAACAGTGCATTTGCTCCATTTACAGCAAGTTTTGTTTTAACTTCAAACACACAAAAAGAAGCAAGGTATACACTTGCTTGTCATCACTTTTTAAGAACTTGTACAAAAATGGTACAAGCAGGCAGTACAGACTTTTCTGCTAATAGTAAAATTGGTGCACCACCACCTGTGTTAAAATTTAGTGCATACGGGGATCAGATGTACAAAGACATTCCTGTTGTATTACAAAGTTATAACTTTACAATGGAAAATGATAAAATTATGATAAACGTAATTAATGAAGATGGACAAAAGTCAGATGTATATGTTCCAGTTGAATGGACAATGATCGTAAGTCTTATGCCAGCATACAACCCGAGAGAGAATCGTAAAAAATTTAGTACAGCAGATTATGCTAACGGTAAACTTATAAGTGGTGGATATCAATAATGGCACAGAATCATAAAGAATCATCACAGTATTTTGATACACCGTTGGTAGACAATGCTTACCTTGATATTGCAAGGATCAGACCTTTGATATCAGACGTGACAGATCAAGAATATACTGTACCACCTAAATTTGCTAATAGACCAGATTTATTAGCATTTGAGTTATACAATAACCCAAATCTCTGGTGGGTATTTCAGTTACTGAACATGGACCTAATAGTTGATCCACAAGCAGATCTTGTCGAAGGTTTAGTAATTAAAATACCTACTGCTGATAGAGTATTTGGGGAATTATTGTAATGGCAAAAACCTACGAGATTAACGGCAGACCTGTAACAAAAGAAGAATACGAAGAGGTCATGGGCAAAATGCCTAATAATCATAAAGCCAATCCTCGACCTGTAGATAATAAAACATCAGCAGATAGTTCAACTACAGATAGTTCAACTACAGGTTCAATAGTTTACTTAAAGCATACAAAAGAAAATCTTCTAGACAGAGTTGACTTGCCAAGTTGCTTATGGAACTTGTACATGATAAGCGAAGATGCATTTTTAGGCAACAAAGATCTAAACTCAATTAAACTTTCAGGCGGTAGTAGGAAAGTGCTAATTGCATCATCAGGAAGAAGTGATGAATATGTTATGAGCAACGTTGTTATTGATAGTAAAATTGGAATGTTACCAGGTGTAAACACTAATGTAACATTTGATATTTCTAGTCCATATAATTCAGACTTGATTGACAAACTATTATCATCTGCCGCTCTTTTAGGTATTAACAATTATTCAAGTGCTCCTATGTTAATGGAACTTAACATTAAAGGTAGGGATCCTAAAACAGGAATAGCAAAAAATCTAGCAAATAGAAATTTTGCAATTTATATTAAGAACATAAGTTTTTCAATTAACGAAGAAGGTGCTAGATATCAAATTGATGCATCATCTGTAAACGATATTACAAGAGGCGATATTGCAGAAAACTTAAATGAGCAAATTAACTTACAAGGAACAAACCCGCAAGAGTTGTTAGACAATTTAGCAAAAAAATTATTAGAAAGAGAAGAAAGTGCAATTTCAGTTAGGAAAGATGTTGCAGATCAATATGAATTTGAATTTACAGACAATGCAACACAAATTGCAACAGAACAATTAAAACAAGATGCATTTACTGCTCCTAATAGAAGTTCACCTAAGAATAAAGAAAACGAAGAAAAAACTACTGCAACAGAAAAAACAAATCATACTCCATCAAATAAGATTTCAGTTGATTATGAAAAAGGCACAGGTATAACAACTATAATTGAAAATATTATAAATGCTTCACCAGTGCTTAAAAGAAAAGTTACAGAGTACGATGAAAAAAATAAAAAGTTTGCTGAGCAACTTAAAGCAGATGGAAAAGCAAACAGTGTTAAAAAAGTTAATATAAAACAATTTTATAATTTTGATACACAAGTAACTTTCTTAGGTTATGATTTTTTAAGAAGAGATTATGCTAAAAAATTTACATATAGAATTAGTATGTATGACACACCTTTTGGATATGTAGGACAAACAGATATCTCAACAGATAAAAAACAAAACATTGATAGAGTCAACGAAATATCAGATAGAGTAGGAATTAAAAAACTATACAACTATCTATACACTGGTAAGAATGATCAAATTATGGATTTGAATTATAACTTTGATAATATGTATTATGTTGCTATTGGTGCTCAGTCAGAACTTATTGACAGTTTTAAATTTGAACCAGGTGTACGTTATGATGAAGGTTTAAGAAAAAAATTAGATAATGCAAAGATTGCAAGTAACAATTTAAAACTATATACCAAATATAGTAAGTTAGACAAAAATAATAAAGAAGATGCTAAAGAAAGATTAAAAATTCAACAGGAACTAATTGAAAGCGATCCAGATTTAAGAAATAGAATGTTAGCGGCAGATATGGATCCTACTGTAACGTTTGATAGTTTAGTTGTAAAAACATTAGAAAAAAATGATGAAGCAGTTTATCAAGGAAGCAAATCATTAAGAGAGTATCAGAACTCAACTGAAAAAACAATAGATAATGCAACAGGTGGAAATGGTGTTGCTACTGAAAACGAAAATGTTAAAGCAAATAGCAATGTTGGACAAGCAATTAATAATAGAAATAATAACAACAATACAAGAAGAAATAACAACAATGGTATAACTGTTGCTGGTCAAAGAAATCCAAACGTCGGTACTAATACAGTTTTTGCTGGTGATGTATCAAGACAAGCATTTGCAGATTATTACAAAGATAAACCATTACCTGTTATGTTTTATGAAACAGGAAAAGTTACACAAACAGGTGTTGAAGGTGATACTACACCAGGTGGTGGATTGTTAGCACAATATTTTAACAATGCTAAAAATGTTGGTAGTGTTGGTGATATGATGAATATTGAAATGACAGTCAAAGGCGACTTATTATATTTGCCAGACTTATCTAGAAACGCATCACAAAACAGAGATATATCAACTACTAAACCTTTAATGATTATTATTGTTAGTAACCAAGTAAGTGAATACGGACCAGATGGGTTTATGAAAATTAATAATAAAAATGCAATTAATGGATTGTATATGGTAATTGAAGCCAATCATAAATGGGGCGACGATGGACAATATACTACAACATTAGGATTGCGTAGAGATCTAGGATCAGATTTAAATGGTTTAACGTTTAAAGAAACAGGCGAAAATTTAAGTATATAGGGCATTAGATGACTAAAAGAAAGTACATTACAACTAATAAAGTTTACAAAGAAAAACCTGCACAATATAAAGGTGGTAATGCTAGTAGACACAATGGCATTTATATTGCTATTGTTAAAAAATCATATGACCCTCAAAAGATGGGCAGACTATTAGCATGGGTACCTGACCTAGGTGGACAAGAAGATAACGAATCTTATTGGAAGTCATTTAGTTACGCTAGTCCGTTTGCTGGTCAAAGTCCTGCAAAACCAGAATACATACAAGGTGATACATTTGAAGGAACTCCTGTGTCTTATGGTATGTGGTTTGTTCCACCCGATGAAGGCAATAGAATAGTTGTAGCATTTTTAGATGGAGACGAAAATAGAGGTATATGGCTAGGTGCTTTACAAGAGTCATATATGAATCATAGTATGCCTGATATTGCTTTTGGCAAATCTAACAAAGCAGGACACCCAGTAGAAAGACCTGTAACAGAATACAACAAACATTCGTCATCAATAGTTGATCCACATAATCCTGCAAAAGGAAGACCAGAACATACTCCTAGATTTAATCATTTAGTTGAGTCAGGTTTAATTAGAGATTTTGTTAGAGGACCAACAACTAGTAATGCACAAAGAGAAACACCTAGTCAGGTGTTTGGTGTTAATACACCAGGACCAGTTGATGCAACTATTCCGAATGCACAACAAGTTAAAAAAAGACATGGTGGACACAGTTTAGTTTTAGACGATGGTGATATAAGAGGTACATCAGAATTAGTTAGATTAAGAACTAGAGGTGGACATCAAATACTACTTCACGATAGTGCTGAAGTAATTTATATTTCAAATAAAGAATCAACTGCTTGGGTTGAACTTGATAACAGAGGTAATATAAGCATTTACGGTAAAGGTGAGTTTAGTGTCAGAAGTGAAGGCAACATGAACTTACATACAGATAAAAATTTAAACATTGGCGTTGATGGAAATTTAAATGTTAACGTTGGTGGTAATACAAGAATTAATCAAGCAGGTACAGTAGATCATAGAATTGGCGGAGCAATACAAGAAACGTTTGCTAGTACAAGAGATACTACTGTTACAGGTGATGTAAAAACTGAATACGAATCAGACTATGACTTAACTGTAGGAACAGAAACTACAATCAATACTGGTACACAATACAACATACGAGCAGGTACAAATATTAGACAACGTGCATTAGGTGGCGAATGGTCTGCAATTAGTGCAAGTGACTTTATTGCAAAATCAAGTGCTAACATTCATTTAAATCCAGCAGGTACTCCAAGTTCACCAAGTGATGCAGACAGTCCTGCAGAAGCAAGTAAAGTTGTCTTAAAAAGACACAAGAACGTTGTAGATGCACTAGAAGCATTAGAACCAGGTAAACATTCAAATAATAAAACAACACCAGCAACTACTTTGCCAACTATGGAACCATGGGTTGGTCATAAAACATCAAGTTCAAGTTACAGTTTCACAAACAGTGCCGCGGCGGGTAACCCGATCCAAGAGAACACTAGTGATAGATCAGAAACTTCAGTCGAAGGAACTGCTCCTGCTAAAACTGGCGCAATTAGCTCTGTAGCAAACAAACCACTTGATTATGAAAGTGCTGAAGGTAAATTTGTAGGTACAGGTTACGATAGTGCTGGTAATCCGCAATATGAAAAACTAGAAGATTCATTAAATGAAACTGATGCCGTTGCACAAAGTAAACCTCAATCACGTTTTGAAGTTTCAGGAATGACAATTAGTGATAATGGATTAAAGTTTGTTATGCATCATGAAGGATTTAAGAAAAGCATTTATAAAGATGTAGCATTACTTCCAACTGTTGGTGTAGGACACTTGCTATTACCAGAAGAAAATCAACGTGGTGCTATTAACATAGGTGGTACTTTTATTAAACCACCATTAACAGATGATCAAGTAATGGCATTATTAAGACAAGATCTTGTAAGATTTATTAAATCAGTGCAAGAGGCTTGTAAAGTAGAACTTTCACAGAATCAGTTTGATGCGTGTGTAAGTTTATCATTTAACATTGGTGTTGGCGGATTTAAGAAAAGTAGCGTTGTAAAACGTATAAATGCCAATTCTTTCCCAGATGTCCCAGATGCATTCATGATGTGGACAAAAGCAACAATAAATGGGCAACGTCAAGTAGTGAAAGGACTTGTTAATCGTAGAAAAGCAGAAGTAGAATTATTTACTAAACTTTCTGACACAGAATAAAAAACTGCTTTAACCTAGGCGATAAATAAATATAGAGGCATATAATGACGTCATTTATTGGATATAGTAGCAAAAACAAACTAAAAGGCCCATTCACGTTGCGTGATGTGGACTTGAGCGTTGCTGACTTTGTTAATCATCTTGAAACTAGAAAAGGTTCAAGAGTTATGTTACCAGAGTTTGGCAGTATACTACCAGAACTAGTGATGGAACCATTTACTTCAGATCTAGTTGATGAAATTAAAAAAGAAGTATTTGGAATTGCTACAGAAGACCCAAGATTAAAAATTAATAACGTACAGGTTGAACAAGTTGAGCAGGCAGTATCAATTAGGATAAGTGCTTTTTATGTTCCAACACAAGAAGAAAAAACAATTGACTTATTGTACGAAAACTTTGGAATAACGGCGGAGAGTTAAAATGGCACAGTCTGTAAGACAAAATAATTTATTTGCGGCAGAAGACATAGACGTTATTGTTAGAAGTTTTTCTGAGATTAACTTTACATCATATGACTTTGATACTATCAAAGAATCTATGCTCGCCTACTTGAGCAACAACTTTCCAGAAGAATTTAATGACTACATTGAAAGTTCAGAATTTATAGCAATCGTAGAACTACTAGCATACCTAGGACAACTTGTTAGTTTTAGAGCAGACTTAAATGCTAGAGAAAACTTTTTAGACACAGCAGAAAGAAAAGAAAGTGTTCTTAGAATTGCAAAACAATTAAACTATAAAATTAAAAGAAACTTACCAGGCACAGGTACACTTAAAATTTTAAGTGTGCAAACAAACGAAAACGTAAAAGATAGTTTAGGTAATGACTTGTCAAACATTCCAATTATTTGGGACGATCCAAGTAACGAAGATTACCAAGAACAATTCCTTACAGTTTTAAATGCCGCCTTTACAAGTCAAAACCAATTTGGTACACCTTTTAAGAAAGGCAGTGTAAGTGGAATTAAAACAGAATTATATCCAATTGATAATGTTACAAGATTAAATGTTGTATATCCTTTTACAACTCCTATTAGTAACGATACAGTTGATATGGAATTAGTTAATCCTAATTTCATTGACGGACAATACCTATACGAAGAAAATCCAAATCCTGAATCAGCATTTAAATTAATTTATATGAACGACGGTTTAGGTAATAGCAGTGATAATACTGGATTCTTCTTTTACACAAAACAAGGTACGTTAAAGAACGAAGATTTTCAAATTGATAATCCATTACCTAACAGGGTAATAAGTGTTCTTGATGATAACATTAACGACCTTGATGTTTACTTTCAAGAGATCGACAGTGAAGGCTCTGTTAGAAGTCAATGGGAAAAAGTTTCTAATGTTAGTGGAAACAATATTATATTCAACAACATTGACAGTAGTACAAGAACAATTTATGAAGTAGATACTTTAGCAAACGGTGGCATACAATTAAAATTTGGTGACAACATTTTTGCAAGTACACCTTCAGGTACATACAGGTTATGGTACAGAACGTCAGAGAACAAAAGATATAGTATACGTCCAGATGAGTTTGGAGAGAAGTCTGTAAGTATTCCATATATTTCAAAATCAGGCGAAACTCACTTGCTTACAATGACATATGCACTAACATATACCATTAGTAATGCCGTAACAGCAGAAACAATATCTGATGTGAAAGTAAGAGCACCTCAAACATTCTACACACAGGACAGAATGATTAGTAGCATTGACTACAATGTTTATCCACTAATCAAGTCAACTGATATTAAAAAAATTAAAAGTATTAATAGGACTCATGCAGGACATAGTAGATATATTGATATCAATGATCCTACTGGAACTATTGCAAATACAAACGTATTTGGCGAAGATGGTATCTTATACAAAGAACCTAGCCAGCAAGAAAAAACAGCAACGTTTGATACAAACTTAAACATTGAACAGTTAATTAAAAAACATATTGAAGTTATGTTTGGACACGATAGTATTACTAATTTCTTCTATGAAGATTATAGAAATAGTATACTTTCAGTATCGCCAGATGAATTAACATTGCAAGGTAACAATAGATTAGTATTCAATACTGATCAACAACAAGCAACAAATAATGTTGGTGTACTTGCACCACAAGTAGGCAATCCAGCAAACTGGACTACAAGTGGCTTAGATGCTAATACGCAATTTAAGTTAATTAGAGAACTTTGTGTTTTAGAATATGTTAACAGTGTTACATCTAAAACAGAAAACGTTGTAGTGCAAAATATTACAGATAGAACAGATGACACTGGTCACAGAATTACATTTAAAAAGAATGTTCCTAATGGTTCACAGATTAGAAGAATAATTCCAGTGTTTAGAAGAGTGTTTAATACAACTGAATTAGATGCTATTGAAGAAGCAATTATTCAAAGTAATACTTTTGGTATTGCATATGATTATACAAATGCAACTACTGGATTACCATCATTTAGATTAGTAAATGAAAACGATATTGCTCCAGAAGATACAGTTAGTTTTGATTACAGAGCAGATGTTACAAGTAATAACCAAGACAGTAGTTGGTTAGTTAAGTGTCAGTACATGGGCAACAATCAATATAGAATTACATCAAGAGGCGTAAGATATATTTTTGAAAGTGATAAAGAAACAAGATTTTTCTTCAATAACGAATTTAAAACTGTTGACACTGCTACTGGTACAAGCAAAAAAGATTCAGTAACAGTACTAGCAACTAACTTAGATAATAAAAAGCAACTTGAATTTATAAGAATTACAAACCCAGGAATTGGATATATTAATAATAGTACAATTGGTATTAACGTTACTAACAATGACGGAGTGAATGTTACAAGTGCATTTACACCTTTCTTAAGTATCAATGATACAGTGTTAGGATCAGGAGCAGAGGCTTGGAACCCAGGTGGTACTATATCACAAAATGCGTCATCACTAAACAACACTACTCATATCATTGAAAACAGATATAAGAATGACGGAACTGGTGATGAAACAGATTCATATACTGCATTATCAGCATCACAGCCATTCTATATTGATAATCCAACATCATCATACGATGGGTCAAAAGATTTTAGTAAAAGTGCAAAACTTATGGTTACTTTTGATGCTTCAAATGCTATTACAAACTTTAGTATTATAGATGCAGGATCAGGTTATAAAAACATTGGCGATTTAGCAATAAGAGCAAAAACAGGAAATACATTTGGAATAAATGATTCTGTTGATGTTGCAATGTTTGACTTTAACTCTGGAAGTATTACAGATATAGTTGCAGAAGCAGAAGCACTAGGTAAAAAATATGATCCAGATAGTACATTAACTATTGATTCTCCTATTGCAACACTACCGTCATATCATAACAATGCAAGTAAACTAGCAACTGCAAGTTTAGTATTAGACGATGTTACAAAACTAGAAAAAGAAATAAGTTTTGATATTGTAGACAGTTTCATATACGAAGATGGATATCAAGATCCACGTAAAATTATTATCAAGCCTAGCGACACAGATGACGATAATGTTCCTGACTTACCTTTAAGTTTTGAAAACATTATTAGTAATACAGAATATACATTCTTTGAAAGTTACACAGACTTTGACGGATACACTTACTATAGACCTGTTACATCAGAATCAGTAAGACCTATAGTTTGTATTAATGAAAACAACGCAGGCAATCCTGGAACTATACCATTAACAGTTAACACGTTAAATAGTCCTACACCAACAGACGGATCTTCAACTATTGTATACAACAAATATGATAGAAGATTTTATAAGTTTGGAGGCACAGTAGGATCACAGAGTGCAACAATATTACAACAAGAAAATGAATCTTTAGATACAGGTATCTTTACATCAAACCAAGTTGACACGTTCTATAGAGCATATGTTGGCAGAGGATTTGTTACATACAGTACTAACGTTAAAGCACCAGATGTAACAGCAAGTACATTCTTCTTTAATCACAAACACTTTGCACCAGCAAACCAGCGTGTAGATCCAAGTGTAAGTAATATTATTGATATGTATATCTTAACAGACACATATCATACTTCAGTAAAAAACTGGTTAAGTAGAAACGAAGATGTTAGTTTGTTTCCTGTTCAACCAACTTCTGAAGAGTTATTCAATAATTTTAATACACTAGGTGATAATAAAGCCATTAGTGATCAGTTAGTATTTAGACCAAGTAAATTTAAATTATTATTTGGTGCTAACAGTGATTCAGAGTATCGTAGTAAATTTAAAGTAATTAAAGTACCAGGTACTAAATTTAGTGACAATGAAATTAAATCAAAAGTTATTCAGTCAGTTAACGAATACTTTGATGTAGCAAATTGGGACTTTGGAGAAACATTTTATTATACAGAATTAAGTGCATACATACATCAGAAACTTTCTGGTATTATCAGTTCTGTAGTTATTGTTCCTGAAAACCAAAGTTCAAGATTTGGTAACTTGTTTCAAATTAAAGCAACTAGTGAAGAACTATTTTTAAGTACAGCAAAAGTTACTGACGTAGAAATAGTAAAAGGATTTACAGAGCAGAATCTAAGAATTGGATTTACATCAAGCGATGATGATGCTACAAGCACAATTACAACTTCAAGTAACACAACAACGAGCGTAGGTCCTTATGCAGTATATGGTACGGAAAACAGTGGCGGAGCATATAACGGAATTGTAGGTTACTTCTATCCATTGTACTTAACAAGCGATGCGGCACTAGCGGCATCAACAACCAATGCTATTCACGTACATAGTTTTGAAGAATTCCCAGGAGTTTCATTCTATATGCCAACAGAGCAAATGAATCATGGTAAGACAACATTTGATACTTCATTGTATACACTTTATACAACTGAAACAAGCACACAAACTACTGTAACAAATGGTTCAAATGGATCAGGCTCAGGCGGTTCAGGTAGCGGAGGTTCAGGTAGTGGCTACTAATTACACAACTACAACTAGTTCAGACGTTCCAGCAGTAAATAATTCTCTTGCACAAAAGAGTTCAGTAAAACGTGCATTTGAGTATTTGCCAGAGAACTTGCAGACATCTATCAATGATAGATTCTTTGATGCAACTATTGATCAACTTTTTTCTAAACCTGACATCTTAAAACTTATTGGTTACATCGGAAAGAAGCGTGAAGACTTAGGAGAAAAAAATGATTTTTATATTCCTGAGTCAAGTAAAGTTAGAAAAAATTATCAGTTTGAACCTGCTATTGTAACTAGAAATAGTTTAACAGATGAAGTAGACACAACATTATTTTATGAAGATATAATTAAAACACTAAAATCACAAGGTGCTATTACAGATAATCACGACAGATTATTTAAAACAGACAGTTATAGTTATATGCCACCTATCAATTTAGATATGCTGGTTAACTATCAAAACTACTTCTGGTATCCAGAAGGCCCAAGTGTTTTAGAT
>Ga0181412_1000176_pt1 | contig 27135 bp, 18 predicted proteins | sample 35SPOviralmetaG_FD_130113 | JGI IMG/M metagenome (GOLD analysis project Ga0181412, IMG submission 130113) | Marine viral communities from the oligotrophic San Pedro Time Series (SPOT) site, San Pedro Channel, CA, USA - 35 SPOT_SRF_2012-08-15 | ecosystem: Environmental > Aquatic > Marine > Strait... | reverse complement strand
GTTACACCAGAGAAAAAAGAAACTACAGGAACTTCTATAGGCGGTCAAACAGGTAAAAAAATCGGAGTAGATGTAGATGCTGATATTAAGGGCAAACTACCTAAAATTAAACTACCTAAAATTAAACTACCAGAAATAATTACTGACGCTAACAATGATGGAAATGCTATAGGTAGAGGTATTAGAAAGTTTAAAAAGAAAAGAAAGGAAAAGAAAATTGCTAAAAATGTAGCAAGAGGTAATTGTCCTCCTTGTCCTCCATGCGATTAATATGAGTATTAAGGGTTATAAAAAAGATAGTCCCGACGTTAACAAACCATATAACGTTATTCCCGGAGGTCATATAACTATGAAAGGTGTAGAGTTTAAAGTACTTGGCACTGATGATAGAGGATATACTAAAGTTATGTATCCTGGTTACGATTATACGTTTCCTGGAGCGAAGTATGTTATTGAAAAGAAAATGTAATGACGGATAAAAAAAGAAAAAAGTTTAAAGACACTAAGGTCGGACAATTTTTATTAGGTAAATCAGGTCTTGTAAAAGCCATAGGAGATGTGATGCCAGATAAAGGTTTGTTAGGCGTAGTTAAAAACTTAATAAATAACGACCCAGAATTACCACAACAAGATAAAGAAGTAGCTTTAGCTTTATTAAAACAAGATATAGTAGAAGCACAAGAAATAAGTAAGCGCTGGGAAAGCGATATGACATCAGATTCTTGGCTTAGTAAAAATACTAGGCCTATGACTTTGATATTTTTAACAGTATCTTTAATAGTATTTATACTATTAGATAGTTTTAATATAGAGTTTGGAATAGACTCAGGCTGGATAGATTTGTTAAAATCACTTTTAATAACAGTGTATGTAGCTTACTTTGGTTCGCGTGGAGCGGAAAAGTTTAAAAGTATAGGTAATAATAAATAATAGAGTAACTAATTAAATTTAATAAAATGGCAAAAATAAAAAAAGCAGAACTAGAAAAAGTTGTAAAACAACAAGAAACATTAAAAGAATACTTAGTAGGAGTTGGTGGTTTAGAATCTCAAAAACACTCATTACTACATAGAATAGGTGCTTTAAATGAAGAGATTGAAAGTACTAAAAAAGAATTAGAAGAAGAATATGGTGCTATAAACATAAACCTAGAAGACGGTACTTATACTGAGATCGAAAAAGAAGATGGAAAGTAAAATTAGAAAAATCAGTATAGGCTCTGATTACAAGAACGATGCAATGCATTATTCCGTAGGTCAAGAAGTTTATGGTGGTCATACTATATCCAACATCTTGCTTGATGATGATAACTCTTACAATATTTACATAAAGAAAAACAACGAGATATTGCCATGGAAAAAGTTTAATACTAACATGGCTATATCCGTTGAGTATGATTTACAATATTGATGGAAGCAGTTTGGAATTTTTTAGTAAAACCTATAGGTGATAGGTATGATAATTCTATAAAAATAAACAATAAAAATTTAATACTAAATACTAGTATTGAAAAATTTAAGTTTATAAGTAATAGGGCTATTATAGTTAAAACACCTAAAGCTTTTAACACTGTTTTAAAAGAAGGTGATGAAATAGTAATACACCATAATGTTTTTAGAAGATACTACAATCAGAGAGGCAAAGCGGTTGATAGCAGTAAAAAGTTTATAGATGATTTGTTTTTTTGTCAACCTGATCAAATATATTTATATAAAACAGATGATAAATGGAGATCATTTGGTGATAGATGTTTTGTAGCGCCTATAAAAAATAAAGATCCTCTAACGCTAGATAAAGAGCAAAAGAATATTGGTATACTAAAATATGGTAATAAGCTCTTAGAAGCAAGGGGAATAAACGAGAGAGACCTTATAGGGTTTCCTAGTATGAGAGAGTTTGAGTTTATAATAGATAACACGCGTCTTTATTGTCTACATATAGACGACATTTTAATTAAATATGAATACAAAGGAAACGAAGAAGAATATAATCCAAGCTGGGCAAAGAGCAGTTGAGGAATTAATAAAGGTAGCTAAAGAACCTATTGTAGATTCGGACGACGATATATCTGCTGATCGTTTAAAAAACGCAGCGGCAACAAAAAAATTAGCTATATTTGATGCGTTTGAAATACTTCAACGTATACAAGAAGAAGAAAATATGTTAAATGAAAAACCTAAAAAAACAAATGAAAAAGTTTTTAAAGGTTTTGCAGAAGGTAGGTCCACGTAATGTATAATCAAGAGTTATATAAAATACTAAAAGACCACGTTAAGCCTCATGTTCTTACAAAATTAAACAAAGGTAAGAAATGGGATTATGGTTATAACGAAGAGCATGATATTGTAGTTATAAGTAAAAGTGGCCAAATAGGTGACATATACGAAATACAAAATTTAAAAATAGCGCTACCTAAGAAGTCAGATGTAATTAAATTTAAATCTGATAAATGGACAAGAACAAACATACCCGAAGAGTTAAAAAGAATAAAAACAAGATTTGATTGGGAAGAATACCCTCTTGACTTTAAAGAACATTGGTATGATTACATTGATAAAGAGTTTACGAGGCGTGAAGAAGGGTTTTGGTTCTATAATAAAAATTTGGCTACTTACATTACTGGTACTCACTATATGTACCTGCAGTGGTCCAAAATTGATGTTGGGAAACCAGACTTTAGGGAAGCAAATAGATTATTCTACATTTTCTGGGAAGCTTGTAAAGCCGATGTCAGGTGTTATGGAATGTGCTATCTTAAAAATCGTAGATCGGGATTTTCATTTATGGCCTCAGGAGAGGTGGTTAATCTCGCAACTATTAATTCCGATTCACGGTACGGAATATTGTCCAAATCTGGGCCCGACGCAAAGACAATGTTCACTGATAAAGTCGTCCCAATATCGGTCAATTATCCGTTCTTTTTCAAACCGATACAGGACGGTATGGACCGTCCCAAGACCGAGCTTGCCTACAGGGTACCAGCGTCCAAATTCACCAGGAGGAAACTCCTCGCCAACGAGACCCAGCAAACCCTTGCCGGACTCGATACCACTATTGATTGGAAAAACACGGGCGATAACTCCTACGATGGGGAGAAACTTAAACTCCTCGTCCACGATGAATCCGGTAAATGGGAAAGGCCCAACAACATCCTCAACAACTGGCGTGTTACGAAAACCACCCTTAGACTAGGTAGTAGAGTAGTAGGTAAATGCATGATGGGATCAACTAGCAACGCGCTAGATAAAGGTGGAGAGAACTTTAAAAAACTTTACTATGACTCAGATGTTACAAAAAGAAACGCCAATGGACAGACTCGCTCAGGATTATATAATCTGTTCATACCTATGGAATGGAACTACGAAGGATACATTAATTCTCATGGCTTACCTGTATTCGATAACCCAGAAGAGAAGTGTTTTGGACCGCATGGTAACGAAATAAAATTAGGTGTAATAAATTATTGGCAAAATGAAGTTGATGGTTTAAAAGGCGATCAAGAAGCTTTAAACGAGTTTTATAGACAATTTCCAAGAACAGAGCAACACGCTTTTAGAGACGAGGCAAAATCTTCTTTATTTAATTTAACTAAAATATATCAACAGGTTGATTACAATGAAGATCTTAGGAATTCTAATATAATAACAAAAGGTTCTTTTAGATGGGAAAATGGACAGAAAGACACTAAGGTTGTATTTTATCCAAACAATGACGGTAGGTTCTTAATTAGTTGGGTTCCACCATTACATTTACAAAATAAAATAGTTTTAAAAAGAGGTGCTAAGTATCCAGGAAACGAACACGTTGGCGCATTTGGTTGTGATAGTTACGATATATCTGGTACGGTTGACAGGAGAGGATCTAACGGATCTCTACACGGTTTAACTAAATTTAGTATGGAAGATGCACCCGCTAATCATTTCTTTTTAGAATATGTAGCAAGACCTCAAACAGCAGAGATATTTTTTGAAGATGTTTTAATGGCTTGTGTTTTTTACGGCATGCCAATACTTGCTGAAAACAATAAACCTAGATTACTATATCATTTTAAAAGAAGAGGTTACAGAGGTTATAGCATGAACAGGCCTGATAAATTAAAACTATCAATAACAGAAAGAGAAATTGGTGGAGTGCCAAACTCAAGTGAAGACATGAAGCAAGCACACGCTGCAGCTATAGAAACATATATAGAATCTCATGTAGGATTATTACCAGAAGGTTATGGAGACATGTATTTTCAAAGAACATTAAATGATTGGGCTAGATTTGATATAAATAATAGAACAAAGCATGATGCTTCTATTAGTTCTGGTTTAGCTTTGATGGCATGTAACAAACATAGGTATAGACCAATAGCAGAAAAAATAGTAAAATCAGTTTCTTTGGGTTTTAAAAAATATGATAACAAAGGAGATACTTCAAAAATAATTAAGTAAATGAATATATACACAAATCCTAATAGTTCTTTCCCTAGTCAGGTAGTACCAGATGAAGAGAAAAGCACACAAGAATATGGATTAGCAGTCGCAAGAGCTATAGAAGGCGAATGGTGGGCTGGTGATAGAGGTATTGGAGCAGGAGGAAGATTTGGAACAAACTGGCAATATTTCAACACATTAAGGCTTTATTCAAGAGGAGAACAATCTGTACAAAAGTACAAAGATGAGTTATCAATTAATGGTGATTTAAGCTATTTAAATTTAGACTGGAAACCAGTTCCTATTGTTTCTAAGTTTGTAGACATACTTGTAAATGGTATGTCAGCTAAAGTTTACGATATAAAAGCTTTTGCTCAAGACCCTGAATCAGTTAAACAAAGAACTAACTATGCTGCGGGTTTAATGAGAGATATGTATGGAAAAGATCTTTTAAATGAAACTAAAGAAAAAACTGGTTTAGATTTTTTCACAGTAACAGATCCAGACTCTCTTCCTCAATCTCAAGATGAAATAGACCTTCACATGCAGCTTAGTTATAAGCAAGCAATAGAAATTGCAGAAGAAGAATTAATTGAAAATGTTTTGCAGAGAAACAAATATCAATTAACAAAAAGAAGAATAATAAATGATTTAGTTGTTTTAGGTATAGGAGCTAGTAAAACTAGTTTTAATTTATCAAATGGAATAACTGTTGAATATGTAGATCCAGCTAATTTAGTTTATTCTTATACAGAAGATCCTAATTTTGAAGATATATATTACGTTGGAGAGGTTAAACAAATAAGTTTAGAAGAACTAAAGAAGCAGTTTTCTTATTTAACGACTGAAGATTTAAAGCAAATAGAAAAATTCCCTGGTAATTCTAATTTTAGGAATAACTACTCCGGTCAGTATGATAATAATAATACTGTAAACGTTTTATATTTTGAATACAAAACATATCAAGATCAAGTTTGGAAAATAAAAAGATCTGAAAATGGCTTAGAAAAAGCATTAGAAAAGCCAGACACATTTAATCCCCCTAAAAATGATAATTTTGAAAGAGCTTCTAGATCTATAGAAGTTTTATATAGCGGAGCTAAGATATTAGGTTTTGATAAAATGCTAAGATGGGAAATGTCAAAAAACATGACTAGACCATCAAGTAATATAGCTAGAGTTAATATGAACTATAGCATTGTTGCGCCTAAAATGTATAAAGGTAGAATAGAATCCACTGTTAGTCGTATAACTGGTTTTGCAGATATGATACAGTTAACTCATTTAAAACTACAGCAGGTGTTATCTAGAATGGTTCCAGATGGAGTATTTGTAGATGTAGATGGATTAGCAGAAGTTGATTTGGGTAATGGAACAAACTATAATGCACAAGAAGCGTTAAACATGTATTTCCAAACTGGTAGTATTGTAGGTAGATCTTTAACACAAGAAGGAGATCCAAACAGAGGTAAAGTACCTATTCAAGAACTACAAACAAGTAGTGGTAATGCTAAGATAGCTAGTTTGATTCAAACTTATCAGTATTATTTACAAATGATAAGAGATGTAACCGGATTGAACGAGGCTAGAGATGCTAGTACTCCAGCCGTAGGTTCTTTGGTTGGATTACAAAAATTAGCAGCCGCAAACAGTAATACAGCAACTAGACATTTAATGCAAGCGCAATTATACTTAACGTTAAGAAATTGTGAGAATATAGCTTTAAGAGCTGCCGATGCTTTAGAGTTTCCTTTAACTAGACAGGCTTTAGTAGATTCTATATCTATGTTTAATACAGCTACATTGGGTGAGTTGATGGAAAAACAATTAATGGAGTTTGGTATTTATCTAGAACTAGAACCAGACGAAGAGGAAAAGCAGATGTTAGAGCAAAATATTCAAATGGCTTTACAGCAGCAGAGTATTGGTTTATCAGACGCTATAGATCTTAGACAAATAAAAAACCTGAAACTTGCTAATCAAAAATTAAAACTTAGTCAAGAAAAGAAACGTCAGCGTGATCAAGAAGCTAGCATGATGAATATTCAAGCTCAAGCAGAAGCTAATTCTCAAACAGCAGAAAAAGCAGCTTTAGCAGAAATGCAGAAGCAACAAGCTCTTACAGAATCTAAGGTTCAAATAGAACAAGCTAAGTCTCAGTTTGAAATACAACGCATGCAAACAGAATCTGAAATTAAAAAGCTTTTAATGGCTGAAGAGTTTAATTATCAAATGCAATTAGCTCAAGCTAGAATAAGAGAAGAAAGCATGAGAGAAAAAGAGATTGAAGATAGAAAGGATAAAAGAGTAAAAATACAAGGTACACAACAAAGTCAAATGATAAATCAAAGGAAAACAGATGGTCTTCCTAAGAATTTTGAATCCGCAGGAATGGATAATTTAGGTGGGTTTGGATTAGAGCAATTTGATCCTAGATAAAAATTATATTAACTATTATATTATATTATGTCAGAAGAAACAACAAATCAACCTGCAAAGCAGGAAGGAGAATTTACACTAAAAGGTAAATTAAAAACAAAACCTAAACAATTAGGTAAACAAGATTCACCAGTAAAAGTGAACTTAACGGCTAAAGAAGCTCAAGGTGAAGTTGTGCCTGAGGTTACTAAAGTAGAAATAAAAAAAGAAGATAATGCCATTTCAAAGCAAGAAACAGGAGAACTGGCTGAAGTTAAACAAGCCGGAGATATATCTCAAGTGGAAGAACAAGTACAAGAGCCCAGCTCCGATGCTGTCATTCCGATCCAAGAAATAACGGAGCAAGAGGTACAACAAGAGGTAAAGCAAGTTGAAAACCAAATTAAAGAAGCAAAAAGAGATGCTAAACTAAGTGGTCAACCTTTGCCAGAAAATATTGAAAAGCTAGTAACATTTATGAATGATACCGGCGGTACATTAGAAGATTACGTTAGATTAAACGCTGATTATTCTAATGTTGATAATACAGCTTTAATTAGAGAGTATTATAAACAAACTAAACCTCATTTAGATTCTGAAGATGTTAGTCTTTTATTAGAAGATTATTTGTTTGATGAAGATGTAGATGAGCCAAAAGAAATACGCAAAAAGAAAATTGCGTTTAAAGAAGAAGTTGCAAAAGCACAGAACTTTTTAGAAGATGCTAAGAGTAAATATTACGACGAGATCAAGTTGAGACCGGGCGTAACTCAAGATCAACAAAAAGCTATGGACTTTTTCAACCGATATAACGAAGAGCAGGATATAGCTGCAGAACAACATGTTCAGTTTAAAAGCCAAACTAAAGACTGGTTCACTAATAAATTCAAAGGTTTTGATATTAAGGTAGGTGAAAAAACTTTTAGATATGGTTTAAAAAATGCTGATGCAGTTGCAGATAGACAGTCTGATGTTGGTAACACTATTAAGAAGTTTCTTGATAACGATGGCAACGTGGTAGATATTGCTGGATATCACAAAGCTATATATGCCGCAGATAATGTTGACACTATAGCTAATCATTTTTATGAGCAAGGCAAAGCTGATGCTGTAAAAGATATGATGGCTAAATCTAAAAACATAGAACAAGAACCTCGCAAAGTAGCGAGTGGCGAAGTCTTTGTTAATGGAATAAAAGTAAAAGCATTAAGTGGTGTTGACTCTTCAAAACTTAAAATAAAAAAAGTAACACTTAAAAATTAAAATTATGAGTCAATTAATCGATCCATTATTCGGATCAATCAAACCCTCTCAGAAACAACAAGTATTAGATTCTAACTACTTGTCTTTTAACGGAGGCGCAAATCCAGGTGATTCTGATTCATTTGCTCAGCAATATCTACCAGAAATCTACGAACAAGAAGTAGAAAGATATGGAAACAGAACTTTATCTGGTTTCTTAAGAATGGTAGGCGCTGAAATGCCAATGACATCAGACCAAGTTATCTGGTCAGAACAAAACAGATTACACATCGGTTACGAAGGTTGTACTAACGATCAAGTAAACACAATAACAATTCCTGTAGATTTAGCTCCAGCTGATCCTAAAGATTATGTAGCTAACGTTGTATCTCCAAATCAAACTATCGTTATGATGGACGAGACTGGACAAGAAGCTAAAGGTGTTGTTACTGCAAGTAACACTGCAACTGGTGATTTAACTGTAGCTGTATACGGTGCAGCTAACCTTGCTAACTTAGCCCAAACAAACATTAAAATATTTGTTTCAGGTTCTGAGTATGGAAAAGGAAGCTCTATCGCTAACAACACGGCCGCTGCGGGTGCTGTTAATGGTTATCAAAGTATAACACCATCATTCACTCAGTTTTCTAATTCACCAATCATTATCAGAAACAAATATGTTGTATCTGGTTCTGACACTGCTCAGATCGGTTGGGTTGAAGTAGCTACTGAAGACGGAACATCTGGATATTTATGGTACTTAAAAGCTGAGTCTGAAACAAGACTACGTTTTGAAGATTACTTAGAAATGTCTGTTGTTGAAGGTGAGTTAGCTGATGCTGCAGGTGCTCCTGCTGGGTCTGCCGCTGCCGCTGGTTTTAAAGGTACTCAAGGTTTATTTGCTGCTATTGAAGATAGAGGTAACGTAAACGTTGGATTTAATCCTGCTGCTGGTGGATCTACTCAGTTAGAGTCTTTTGATTCAATTCTTAGAAACTTAGACACTCAAGGTGCTATTGAAGAAAATATGCTTTTCTTAAACAGAGAAACTGCATTAACTTTTGATGACATGCTTGCTGCTATTTCTTCTGGAGCTGAAGGTGGTACTGCTTATGGTTTATTTGAAAACTCTGAGCAAATGGCACTTAACTTAGGATTCTCTGGATTCCGTAGAGGTTCTTATGATTTCTATAAAACAGACTGGAAATACTTAAACGATGCTTCTACAAGAGGCGCGATTGAGACTGCTCCAGTTGTTGGATACGGTGTAAGTTCTATTGACGGTGTATTAGTACCGGCTGGAACATCTACTGTTTATGACCAAATTTTAGGCACAAACATTAGACGACCATTCCTACATGTTAGATATAGAGCGTCACAAGCTGATGACAGACGAATGAAATCTTGGCTAACAGGTTCTGTTGGTGGAGCGTTCACATCTGATCTTGATGCAATGGAAGTAAACTTCTTGTCAGAAAGATGTTTATGTGTACAAGCTGCTAATAACTTTGTATTATTCAAAGGTATCTAGTATATTAATGTAATTCTTACCCTCGTTAAATAAACGGGGGTAATTATTACTTTTATTAATTTTATTATATATTATATTATGACAAAAGAAAAGAAAATGTCTTCTAGCTTAGAAAAAGGTTGGGAAATAAAAGACAGACATTATTATGTTTTGGGTAAAAGCAACCCACTAACATTAACTATACCATCAAGACACGGTAGAAGATACCCTCTAACCTGGTTTGATGAAGAAGAAGGTGGAGTAAGAGAATTAAGGTATGCAACAAACATGTCTAGTCCGTTTGTAGACGAGCAAAAAGGCGAAGCTACATTAGGGCATATTATGTTTAAAAAAGGTGCATTATATGTACCAAAGCAATATCAATCATTACAAAAATTACTTTCACTATATCACCCTCTATTAAACAAAAAATACGCAGAAGTAAATAAAGTTCAAGATGCGGCAAACGATTTAGATTGGATAGCACTAGAATTACAAGCTTTAAACGCGGCTGCTAGTATGGATGTAGATATGGCTGAAGCTATATTAAGAGTTGAATTTGGTAACAAAGTATCTGGATTAACTTCAAAAGAGTTAAAAAGAGATATAATGATTTTCGCAAAAAGAAATCCTCAGTTACTATTAGATCTCGCAAATGATGAAAACACAGAGTTAAGAAACTTTGCAATTAAAGCTCAAGAGGCTAAAATAATTTCATTATCACAAGATCAAAGAACTTTTAATTGGGCTAGTAATGGTAAAAAACTTATGACTATACCATTTGATGAAAATCCATATTCTGCTATGGCAGCATTCTTTAAAACCGATGACGGTGTTGAAGTATATAAGTCAATAGAGAAAAAGTTAAAATAACATGTAATCTTAATATGAGGCGGTTTCGGCCGCCTTTATATTAACTTAAAAATATAAAATGGTAAACGTAAACACTGTATATCAAACCGTGTTGTTGATTCTTAATAAAGAACAGCGTGGTTATATGACGCCTCAGGAATTCAACAATGTGGCAGCTCAAGTGCAACTACAAATATTTGAGCAATACTTTGAAGATATCAATCAACAGTTACGTGTACCTCAAGCTGATGTTGATTACGCTGATAGGCAAATGAATATAGATGAAAAAATATCTATATTTAAAACATCTGCTTCCCTAGAATATATCCAAAACTACTTTCAACTACCCCAACTAATAACTGACACTTACGGAGATAATGTGTCTTTTTATAGATTAGGGGTTGTAACATATACTAATTCTTATAACAATGTAACAGAAGTTGAAAGAGTTAATAGAACTGACTTTTATAACGCTCAAAGCACTGGGTTGTTAAAAGCAACAGAAGAATATCCAGTTTATTTATATGAAGATGAAAAATTATTTGTTTCACCTTCTACAATAAACCAATCAAACACTATATCAATAGACTTTGTGAAAAAACCTTTAGATCCTCTTTGGGGTTTTACAGTTGGAGGAAGAGGACAGTACGTTTATAGTCCTAATCAATATGACCCTAATACGGTTCCACCAACTGGATCTATAAATTTTCAATTACACCCTTCTGAACAAACAAACTTAATATTAAGAATATTAGCATACGCTGGTGTTATAGTAAAAGATCCTTCAATAATTCAAGTAGCTACGCAACAAGTAATGCAAGATGAAGCAAACGCAAAAAGTTAATTAAATGGCATTAGTAACAGAAAACAACAGACAATATTACGAGGGTGCACAAAGCTTTGGCGCATCTAATCAGAGAGAGACTATAACCACAACTTTTGACACTAATTTAAAGTTTTTTACTGACGATAAAACAAGTATACAGTATAATCAAAATAATTTTAAATTATACTATAGTGCTACAAAACTTCCAGGTAGCTATGAGGAGTTACATAAAACAAATATACCTTACTCCGTTGTAGGTAATGTTATAAATTTTACAGGAGAAGGACAAACAACCACAACTTCTACTTCTCCTCCTGGAGCTAATGAAGTTGTATTTATATTAGATGCTGGAAACATAGAACCACAAGTAGGTTATAAAATAACAATTACTGGTAGCTCTGTATCTTGGACCGCTGGATCTGCTGGTAATATAAACTATGCTATAATAGAAACCGTTACACTTCAAAATGATGGTAGATATAAATGTGAATGGGATCAAGCTGTTTATGGAACAGTAGTTTACGGTGGTAATAGCGCTGTAGCAGATGTAAAGTTTATACCATTTAATACTTTTGCCGCTGGCTCAGATTTAGTTGTTCAACTTAAAAAATTAGACGGGGGTAAGTATGGTTCAAGTTTACAAGAAAAAGCCTTTGGTGAGGTTGTTGAAGAAAACTACGGTAGCTATGCTTACACTAAATTAAAAGATATAATAAATGCTTTTCAAGTTGCATATGTTGGCGCTGGCAAACTAATACCTAGCGTGAAAAGAACTGATCTAATATTTTTTGCTAAACGATCTATGCAAGAGTTTAGCTATGATACTTTAAAAAGTATTAAATCTCAAGAGTTAACTATACCACACAATCTAAGCGTAGTAATGCCTCAAGATTATGTGAACCATGTAAGTATAGGTTGGTATGATAATCAAGGTGTAAAACACCCTATATATCCTACTAACAACCTTACTCAAAGCCCTTACAGAATGCCGCTACAAGATGGTAAAGGTGTTCCTATGCAAGATGTATATGATACTAATATAACTGGAACTTCTATAGTAGAAGAAAGATGGAATACTAATGCTTATAAAAATTTCAATGAACTAATAGATCAAACTTGGTTAGGTTATTTATTACAGTTTGGTGATTGGGGATTTGGTTTATACGCCGGATGGGGTGAGCTTTATGGTATGGATCCACAATATGCTAATGCAAATGGTTGGTACAATATAAACGAGAGAGAAGGTAAAATATCTTTTTCAGCAAATCTAAGAGATAAAGTCATAATATTAGAGTACATCTCTGATGGCTTAGCATATGACTTAGATACTAGAGTACCTAAGATGGCAGAAGAAGCTATGTACGCATCTATATTGCACGCTATAATATCTACAAGAGCTAATCAACCTGAGTACATAGTTATGAGGTTGAAAAAAGAAAGATACGCTAAACTTAGAAATGCTAAAATAAGATTATCTAATATTAAATTAGAAGAAATTACTCAAGTAATGAGAGGTAAATCTAAATGGATAAAACACTAAAATTAAATGGCTGAAGTTAAAAATGTTTTCATAAAGTCTAAGATGAACAAAGACTTAGACGATCGATTACTACCTAGTGGAGAGTACAGAGACGCTATGAATATAGCTGTTAGTAAATCAGAGTCTTCAGACGTAGGTGCTTTAGAAAATATAGTAGGTAATGAAAGTGTTATAGATTTTTATAATTTTTTAGCTATTGATGATTTAATTTGCATAGGCTATTTGAGATCAGAAGATACTAATACTATATTTTTCTTTTTAACAGATAATTTAAAAGTACTTAACCCTCAAGGTGTTTATGTTGCTACAGCTAATAACTTTGTAGTTAGCTACAACGTTTTAGAAGGCACAACTCAAACGCCAGCTAGCCCAGTTATTAGACTTAAAGGAGCTTATTTGAATTTCTATGAAGGAAATCCTATATATGGAGTTAATCTTATAGAAAATTTATTATTTTGGACAGACAATAGAAATCAACCAAGAAGAATAGATGTTTCAAAACCTAGCTCTTATTACACTAGTGAAGACCAAATATCGGTAGCTTCTTATAATCCATATCAACCTATAGATGTTTGGCAAGAAAGCGCTTTAGCACCTGGTTTTTATGAAACAACAATGAAAGATGTTGTTAGCGAGTTTTTCCCAGGAGGAGGTCAATTAACACCTAATGCAACAAACACTGGAACAAGTTTTGATTGTGATCCAGCGGGTATACAAGGAGTTCCAAAAGTTGGTGATAGATTAATTTCGGATCAGGTTGGTTTTACAGAAGCAAACATTACAGCTATAACAGCGGCTACTTTACCATTAACAGGATTTACTTTTGATACAAATGTAAGTAATACATACACTGCTGGGGCTGAGTATAAATTTGGTGCGAATCCTTATTATGAACAAAACTTTCAAGGTGATCCAGATTATTTAACAGATATATTCGCTAGGTTTAGTTATAGGTTTCAATTTGAAGACAATACTTATTCTATAATGGCACCTTACACTCAAGAGTGTTTTATACCTAAGCAAGATGGTTATTTTTTAGCTGAGCGTTCTTTTGACGATCCACCTATTGTTTTATCTGAAGATATGCAAAACGCTTATAGAAGTACGGTTGTTCAGTTTATGGAAAACAAAATAAATCAAATAGGCCTTAGAATACAACTACCTTATATTGGAGATGATTTAATTGGAGCTTTAAAATTACAAAACGTACAAATACTATATAAAGAATCTGATGCTCAAGCAATACAAGTAGTTGATACTATTCCAGCTTCTACAGTTGCAGCTGTGGCTGGTTCTACAAACATGTTTGAGTACATGTACAACTCTACTAAGCCTTTTCAAACACTACCGGGTGATGAAGTGGTTAGAGTTTATGATAAAGTACCTGTCAAAGCATTTGGACAAGAAATAATAAGCAACAGAATAGTATATAGTAATTTTCAAACAAAGCACTCACCTCCTGATTCTATAGATTACAATGTTAATGTTACACCAAAATCTAGTTTCAGTATAGATGACGCTAGTATACCTGAGCAAACACCTGTACAGTATACTACTAGTATTATAGAATATCCTAATCATTCTTTAAAACAAAATAGAAACTATCAAGTTGGTTTTGTTTTATCTGATAGATACGGTAGATCATCTACTACTATATTGTCTAATGATGGTAGTGATTCTGTGAGTAGCTTGTCTACTATTTTTAACCCTTACAGAAACCCATCTCCTCCACAGCAAGATCCATCAGCCTCTGTTTGGCCAGGTGATTCTCTAAAGGTTAATGTTAACAACGTTATACCGGTAGAACCTGTATTAGATGGTACTAATTTTTATCCGGGTGTTTATAATGGAGACCCTACAAGTGATGACTACAATCCATTAGGTTGGTATTCCTATAAAATAGTAGTAAAACAAAACGAACAAGATTATTATAATGTATACTTACCTGGTATACTTAATGGTTATCCCGGTCAAGACTCCACCGCAACAGACTACGTTCCGTTTCCAACAGGTGAAGAAGGTTACACAGCTAATATTGTTTTAATTAATGATAACATAAATAAAATACCTAGAGATTTAAATGAGGTAGGACCAGAGCAAAGACAGTTTAGAAGTTCTGTAAGATTGTTTGGTAGAGTTACAAACTTACCAGGCAGTGGAAGTGGTGTAATTATAATAGGTGATCGTAATCAGCAATATTACCCTGGTAGAAACTCAGACACAGTTGTCAATATAGGTACTACCACAGACTCAAACATGGTATTTGAAACTTTAAGCAGCGATGGTCAAGATAACTTATATCAAATAGATACTCAACCTTACATAGCTAGATTAAGTACTTTTAGTACTATAGGTCAAGTAAGTAGTGCAATGACACCTTTTTTAGCTGTTTACGAAACTGAACCTACAATATCTAGAATAGATATATACTACGAAACAACAACAGCTGGTTTAATACAAGATTTAAATTATGTTGTAGAAAACAACACATCTATAGCGAGTGGTGTACAAGGTTTTAACTTTTTATTAAGAGAAGATGCTGTGTTATACAATGGAGAAATAACAGGTGCTCCATTTACAGATAACAATGGGAACGTAATTCCTTCAAATTTATTTCCAGGTCTACAAGGACTAGGCAATGTTTTTGACAGACCACAAACTCAACCAGCTCAAACTGTAGCTAGATTTGAAAAAGCTACTTTTCAAGGTGATGGCACAAAACTTGTTGGAACTACTGCTATAGGAGCTAACGGTACAACAGCTATAGTTTCTGAAGTAATAGACCAACCTAACTATTGGAGAGTAACAATAATAGGTGGAGGAACCTTTCCTTCACCAGGTACGGAAATAAAATTTGCTGGAGTATCTAAGTTAAATATAAATGGTAACTTCTGGCCCATAGATGCTGGTGGTAGTGCGTTAGAGTATTCAAGAATAGGTTTAGACGCTAACAATCAACAATTATTTTCAGTTACAGATAATAATAATTTAGACGTAACAGATCACTTTCAAATAATAAGGGTTGCAAAAGGTGACGCAATGCTAGACAATAGTGCAGCTGTTTACCCACAGGATACTTACTACTTATCTACAAAAGATAAATATTTTCTACATAATGGCTTTGATAGTCCCGCTAATAATTTTTCATTTCAATTTTCATTACAACAAACAAACGCAGCTGGTCAACCAGTAGATTCAAATGGGGATCCAACTAGCCCTACTGTTTTTAATATAAGTAATAATCAATTATTAAACGTAACACCTGTTATAAAAAATTGCGAAGGTCAATATAACTTCGCGTTTCTACAAGGGCAAGGACCAACAGGTCCATCAACTCCTACAGGAGCTAATTTACCTATGGTTGATTTTATTGGAGACAATGGTTCAAATGTTAATAATTTAACTCCTTTACAAAACGGAAACTTAATGTATGAAGATGCGTTAACGTGGACTATACAATCGTTAGGTGGACCTGGTTTCACGAGTTCTTGTAGTAATAGTAGCACATGTGGACCTTTTAATATAAGCAACTATCAAGACCCAGCAACTGGAAAAAGATACGGTAGGTTAATACAAGACGGTACAGCTATAGGTTCTTACACTATGACTATAAGATGTAGTGATTCAGGTGGTTTATTTACAGAATGTAGCTCTCAATATATATTTGGTGAAACTCCTTTAGTTGGTTCTTTTCTAGGACAAAGCATTGGTGGTTTCGGTAAAGGTGTTGGAAGCGCAATGACATTGTTGTTTATCAATAATGCACAAGGTTGGAATGCGCAGACTACTCAAGCTAATCAAGGATTTAGATGTATTCCTCCTGTATCTGGAACTGGTTCTCAATCAACAGTACCTTCAAGTCCACCTTACGGAAGTTCAACTTCAACAGAAACAGCAGCTAGTTGCGCGCAACAAATAGTAACTCCTGGAACTACAAACGCTAAATATACAAATGAAATCAGATGGATAGCACCGCCAGCTGGGCAAGGATACACAAATAAACAAGGTATACAAGAGGGAACGGCTTATGTTAGTATATCAATGATAGGTAGTAATAACGATACGGCTTGTAGTAGCTCGTCAACTGGAAGTGGTGGTCTTGATGGTAATTCTGGTTCAGGTATAAGCAGTGGAAGTAGCACGGTTAAATATACTTTTGGATCATTTAATATAGATTATAGATTAAACAACAGCCAAGCTTGGACGCCAGCTATAGATTTAAATGGTGATGTATGTGGAGGAACCTCATTAGCAAATCAATCTAAAGGTACTTGGAGGCATGACAACAGTCCCGCAAATTTTATATATGGTGAACTAGATATAGATAATCAATTTCCTCAAGCTTTTGGATCTGGAAATAGCGGTAATTGGCTTGTTAGAATTATTGGTCAAACGCAATCAGGCGCAACGTCTTATGACTGTGTAGCGTCTAGAGTGTTTGCATTTGATACACCTGGAGAATATAGAATAACTACGGATAACCTAGTTACAAACAATTGGGATTGTAACAACACTATATGTTCTGGAAATTTTGAAACAGGAAGTGGTTCATCTTCTGGTACAGGCGTTGGTAACTATGGCCAAGATAGATTTAATATAGATTATGGCGATTTTTATTATGACTTTGGATCTAATAGAGCTTTTTCATATAAAGTCAGTTCTAGCAGTTCTCCTTTTGCCGGAACCCAACTTTATGCAAAAGAACCTTTATTTAGATATGTTAGTCAATTCTATTCAGATCCAGAACTTTTAACTAAAGCACAACTTTCTTCAGGTACTAATACCTACTACGTAACAACTTTTAATTACAATGGAACAAACTGGAGCGCTGCGGGTAACTGGGTTAGTCAAAATCCTGGTTTTCCTAACTGGGCTTTTGAATTCTCTCAAACAAGTACACAGAATACTCAACAGAATAGATCTGATCATGAATTAAGACAGTGGAAAATGGATGTAGACAGTACTGGCGCTGTAGTGCTTGGCTCTCAAATTCCTTTAACCTAATTTACTAAAAAAACAAGTGATAATAATATATGGCTGCAATAATAGAAGTTAAATATTTCAATACCTTCTTATTAAAGAAAGTTAACGATCCAACTCAAACGGGTAGAAACGTTGGTTTCCCTATCTATGATGGGTCTAGAGGTATACCACAGCAAATAGGTGGATATCCATTGTTTGCTACTGTTAGCACTGATGGTAATGATTGGGCTATAGAAGAATCAAGAATAAGAGGAGGATATAATAATACTTCAGTATCTCTTGGTGTAAAAGCTTATTTAGTAGAAGATGAGCCGAAAGGAGCTGTAAGAAGTAATGCTTTAATATATTCTGGTATATACAATTCTAGAACAGGTATAAACAACACCAATGTGTTTAGCGTTGGTGAAGATATAACGAAAGCTGCAGACCCAGCAAATGGTAGTATACAAAGATTATACGCTGAAGATACAAACTTAATTATATTTCAAGAAAATAAAGTTAGTAGAGCTTTAATAGATAAAGATGCTATATACACTGCCGAAGGTGGTGGAGTACCTGTTAGTCAATTACAATTAGTTATAGGTCAAATAATTCCTTACGCTGGTAATTATGGTATAAGTAAAAACCCAGAAAGCTTTGCTGTTTATGGATATAGAAAATATTTTTCTGACATGGATAGAAACGCTATGATAAGACTATCTCAAGACGGTATAACAGAAATATCTAATTACGGTATGTTTGATTATTTTAGAGATAATCTAAGCACTGTTAACGAAAATAGCAGAAATACTGGTAAAATTATTGGTGGTTGGGATATGCATCAAAAACAATATACAGTTTCACTACAACCATTTAATGGTAGATCTCAAACCTTAGGGTTTGATGAAACAGTTTTAGGTTGGCCTAGTAAATATAGCTATACACCTAGTTGGATGTTTAGTTTAAAAAGTAAATTTTATTCTATAGGTCCAGATTCAAACTCAGGCTACATAAACTTATGGGAACATAACAAAGGTTTAAGAGCTAATTTTTACAATACTCAATATGACTCATATTTAACATTTGTATTTAACCCTAAAGTTAGTTTATCTAAAAACTTTAAAACAGTAAACTACGAAGGTAGTAACGGCTGGAAGATAACTCGATTTGCAAGTGACTTTACTGGACCAGATGAGTTTAATACAAACTACATAAACTATAGTGATACTACGACTATCGTTAATAGCTTTTATGAAGGTGAGTATGTAATAAATCCTGCCGATGGGCAAGCTGTAGATAGATTAGATTATCAGTCTGTGTTTGGTACACCTAATCCTGGTTTACCAAGAGAGTTTGCTGGTTTTGATAGAAAAGAAAATAAATATTTTGCTAATCTAATAAACAACACACCAGCTTCAGAAGCTGAAGTTGTTTTTGGAGATTCAATGACAGGTATAAAAGGTTATTATTGTACAGTTACAATAAGAACAGATTTTTCTACAGACGTTGGTGGTGTTAAAGAGTTATTTGCTGTATCATCTAATTACGTAGAGTCATCATATTAAATATAATAAAATGAAAATAAAAAGAATTACAGAAGCTGACTTTAATACTATAAGTCAGTGGTGGTTAGACTGGGGACAGCCCATACCTGATCCTGATTATTTACCGAATGACAGCACTGGTGGTTATATTGCTACTAAAAATAACGTGCCTGTCGCGGCGGGATATTTATACTTTACAAATGCTAGAATAGCTTATATAGATTTTGTTATATCTAACAAAGAGTATAGAGAAAAAGACAGAAACACTATAATAACCGAATTAATTGACTACATGGTAAACCACGCTTTAAGCATTGGCTGTAAGTTTGTTTGGGCCACGTCTCAAGAGGAAGGTATTATAAGTAAGGTAAAAAAATTAAAATACAGCGTGCTTAAAGATAAGCACTCTATAATATACAAATATGCATAATTATGGGAGGAGTAGCTAAAGGCGTTGTTGGCGCAGTCGGAGCGATAGGTGCTGGTAGAAGAGCCAGACGAGCTCAAAGACGTGCCGCGCGTGAGCAAAAACGCCGAGAGGCAGAGTTAAAAAGTTTGGAGGATAGCAGACAGCCTGCTATAAATCCATATGATAACTTTACTAACCTAAGCGGTTTAGCAGAGAATTTATCTAGCATGATAACAAACCCTTATGCTAATTTAGGTGTTGCAACTCAGGCAGCAGAAATGCAAGCTGAACAGGCTGATATATCTTTAGCTAATACTCTTGATACGTTAAGAGCCACTGGTGCAAGTGCCGGTGGTGCTACAGCTTTAGCTCAAGCAGCTTTACAAAGTAAGAAAGGTGTTGCAGCTAGTATTGAATCTCAAGAAGCTCAAAATGAAAAAATGAGGGCGGCTGGAGAGTCACAAATGCAGCAAATGAAAATGGCTGAAGGTCAAAGAATACAAAACATTAATATATCAGAAGGTCAAAGAATGCAACAAGCAGATGCTCAAGGTAGAGCGTTTAAATTCAACACTGTTGAATCACGCGAGGTTGCTAAAATGAATAGAGTAGCGGGTCTTGCTGATAGAGCATACGGTGAAAAAAGAGAAGCCGGTAGAGCTAGAGAAGCCGCAACAGGCGCTTTGTTTGGAGCTATAGGTGGTATAGCCGGAAGCATGGGTAATCCATTTGCACCAAAAGGTTAATATAAAAAAATACAAATATGAGTTACGAAAACCCAGCGGGTCCATCGGGCGGTAGTCCAGTAAATTCCTATTTTGATTCTTACAATAAAGCAACAGGCTTGTTAGAACAAGAGAGAGCAAATAGAGAAAAGGTAAGATTACAAAAAGAAAGAGATCGTCAGAATCAAATAGCTAACATGCAGAAAATGCAGTATGATATTGACATGGCCCAAGTCAAAACTCTTCAGGTGCTAGATAAAATAGAAAAACCTGACGGCTTAGACAATGAGGTAACAGCTATATTAAGAGATAGAATAAATGTGGCTTCAGCGGCTCAAATGTATCTAATGACAGATTTTAGTGATGACAAAAAAAGACAAGAGGCTAAACAAGAAATAGCTAATTATCAAAACTTGTTAAACTTAACAACTAACTTTGCATCAAGCTGGGACGATGTTACAACGTATTGGCAGGAACAAAACGCTAATATAGGTAAAACAATAGCCTTGCAAGGTGATTCTGCTCAGTATGAACCAGAAGCAAATCAATGGTTAATAAACGCGATGTCTGGTAAAATGCCAAGTGCTAAAATAGCTTTAACTTATGATAAAGATAAAAATGATTTATTTTTACAAGTAAGTGGTAAAGATGGTAATGGCAATATTATGCCTACAAGAACAATATCAGCTAATGCTTGGATGGAGTTAGACGATAGTGATGACAATGATTTTATACAGGAAATACCTCAAATATCACAAGAGTTTCAAGCCATGTTAGGACCTGATAATTTTAATTTAATAACCAGCAACGGTGGTTTAAATCAGGATTTAATAACAAATCAAGAACAAACAGTTACTTCTGATACTGTTAATAAAAGAAAAAGAAGTGATACAACTTCTACAGCCCAAACAAGAACTACTTATAATTTAGGCTTACCAGATATAGGGCCCTTACCTAGAATGATTCAAGAAGCAAATAAAAAAGTTGCCGGTGCTATGAATTCTTTAAATGATGCTAAAAACTTTTATGAATATAATTTAGGTATGCTGGATAGTAAAACAGGACCTAAAAGTTATGGAGAATTTTTAAAAGTAGTAGAAAACAGTGAGGCTGTTACAAGTGGAGAACGCACAGTCGATCAAGAGATTAAAGCTAGAATGTCTAGAATTTTGATAGATCAAACACTAGGAACACTAGGTTTAAAATCAGACGATCCAGCTAGTGGAATATATTATAAAGACACTCCATTAGTTACTAAAAATGAAACACAAACTGGAGATGGAAAAGGCAAGTCTAGTGGTGGTACAACAACAGAAGCAGAAAGAAAAGCAATAGCCAATAATATAACTATTGATAAAGCTATAAACTCTGGAGACTTAACTCAAGTTTCAGAAATGAATAATATTAAAATATCTAGAGGAGGTGCTGCTAATTATTACACAGTAACTAAATCAGAACCATTGGCTAACGGTGATTTTAAAGACATAGTTCAAGAACTTTATATACCTAAAGGAGATATTAACAGTAGAGGAGCTGTGCAATTAAAAAGAATATTAGGTTTAACAGAAGGTAGAGACTTTAGCTCTGTTGAATATGATCCTAATGAAAATGCTTCTACAAATGTTGCTCAAGATATCTTAAATAACCTATCAGCGTTAGAAGATGATGAGGGTATACCTAGTTTGTTAAATAAAAAAATAAATGTAAAAGGTAAACTAATGAGTATACAAGAACTGACAGATCAAATTGAAGGATTTGAAATTGATGATACTAATTTTAATCAATTAGCTTTAACAGTACCTGGAATGGGCAAAACAAAATATTCTTTACCATTAAGCAAAGCAGACAAAGATTATATACAGAAAGAATTAGAAATAGTAGCATTAGAAAACCTTTAAAAAATATAATTAAATGGATATATATGTAGATGCAAATGGCAGAGAAATATCTGCTGATAAATTCAAATCTCAATACGGTGATGATTGGGAGGCTCAAGCTAAACGACTAGGCTTTACGTTAAAAAAAGCAGACAGTGTTGCAACAGAGGATGTGGCTGTAGCACTGGTGGATCCGGTAACATCCGAGAATATGGAATTAGATTCGGTAGGCACAGCTTCGGTTGGAGATACACAATTAGACAGGCTTGCGAAGGCTCGTGCAAAAAAGAATGCAGTTGTAAAAATTGAGCTACCTAAAAATAGAGACTACGGTACTATTTTTAATATTCCAGAATTTAAAAGTCAATCAAACAAAGACATAGCATCGGCTTACTCTCAAATGTATGGTGGTGTAAATGGAGGCTTTGAATTTGATTACGACAAAAACAATATAAGTATAACAGCTTTAAATGGTAATACTATAAAAGTAAGGACAACAGAACTTAGTCCAAGCGATATGATAACAGCAGCTTCTGGATTAGATTTTACTGGTAGTTTAAACAACCAAGTTGATGATAGTCAAAAGTTAATAAATAATTTTCTTAAAGATAATTTTGATGAAAAATTAAACATAGAAAATGAAAAAAATATTGATGACTTTGAAGGTTCTATAGCTATTAACTTAAAGCAGTTAAGTTATGATTTTGCTAATGAAGAAGATATAGCTTATGATCCAACAATGATGATTACCTCGTTAATGGATAAAGATGGCTTTAGAGATTACATGAGAAAAAACCTTATTGAAAACTACGCTGCCAATAGAAGTGTTTCTGGATCTGGTTTTTTTGGAGGTATAAATCCAGAAGATGTAGGTTTAACAGGTTCTCAACCAGATGCTATAGTAGATAGAATGCTACAACAAGTAGCTACTAGAGAGGTTGAAATGAACAATTATAATATTATAAAAAAATATGTTAAACCTCTTCAAGATGCTGGTAATTGGTTGGAAGCAAGTAATAGAGAAAAGCTACAACACATACAAAGTATAACTGATCCTGAAGAAAAGCAGTTAGCTCAATTAAATAATAGAATAAGAGAAATACAAAACTTATTAAACGAACCAACAGGTGGTTTAGAAAACTCTACAACAGGAGACTTAACAGATGAATTAGAAAAGTCTATAAAAGCCAGCAATTTAATACTAAGAACCGTAGTAGATAGAGATGCTGAATTTTTGTTTGCACCAGACGGAACCAGAACAACCAAAGGTCTTGCTAAAATAGGTGGTATACAAGTGGTTGACTTAACAGAAGATTATAACATAGCTAAAGTAGAATTAAAAAAGAAATTAGATACATCTGATTTTCAAACAATACAAAACGATTATAGAATACACTTAGCTGAATTCAGTGGATTTCAAAATGATATAAATACTCAAAAGTTTGATATTAAAATAAAAGCTGGATTCTTGCAAGAAGGTTCACCATTAGCCGAAAAATTATTTGATAGAGGTTATTCTATGATTGATACTAAAGGCAGGGAAACAACTTCAGAGTATGCAACAGAAGGGGTTATAAAAGGAGTTACCCTAAAAGACTTGATGGCAGTACAACCTGGTTTTGCTACAGATGAAATAATTATATCTAAACCTGAAAGTAAATCAGGTGAAGCTACTATAACTATAAGCGATTTAGCTGGTTATGTAGAAAACACAAGACAGACTCAAAGAAGATTATCTACAGAACACGCTGCTTGGAAACAATTATACTTATTAAATGTAGATCCAGGTTCTATAAAAGCTAACGATATAGTTAGTCAGGGCGGTAATTTTGTAGCAGGTGTATTAGATGCTTTGCCTGGTCAAGGTGAGTTTGGTCCAGGTAGTTTTAGAAGAGATTATTTATTTAGAACAGATAGAGATGATTTGAATGATGCTGAGGCTTTGTTGGATAAAATAAATACAACATTAGATGAAGGTCAAGATCCTTTTACTATGTCTGCAGAGCAATTAGATTCTTTTGAAGAAGGTTTTGGAGAACAGTTTTGGACTGGGCTAGGAGGTTTTGTTCCTATGTTAGCAGAGCTTGGTGTTGTTACTTACGCTACTGGAGGTATGGGTACAACCTTAGGTATAGGTAATTATTTAAGTAAATTAAGAAATGTTACTTATTTGGCTAATGCTGGTAAAAACTCTGTTAAACCATTGTCACAAGCTATAGTAGCTGCAAGAGCAAAGAAAGCTAAAATGACTATAGATGCTTATTCTAAGTCAAAAGGACTAACAAAAGTTACCGGTACTGCATTTAATAAAGCACAAGCTTTAATTATACAAGGACTTCAAGAGGAAGGTAAAATGGCTTTATTAGATCCATTGTTTGGTGTAGATATGCCTACTGGGGCTGGTTTTGGTTTTGTAGTTGGTGGTCACGCTATGAGAAAAATACTACCTACTAATCTTTTTAAAGGTTTTGCCGGAGCATCTGCAATGAATACCGCTTTGGAAAAAGGTTTATACTCAGGTCTTGGTGGTGCAGCTGGTGCACAAACAGCGGCTCCATTAGAAGCTATGATAGCATCGGCGCAAAACAAAAAAGAATTTGATACTTTTGTAGAAGAAAAGTATGGAGACATGGAAGACTGGGCTAAACATACTTTAATGGAGGTTTTACAGTTCAGTATAATAGGTTTAACCCATACTAATAAAGCTGATAGAAGATTAAGTGTACAGTCAAAAAGGAATTTACTATTAAGAACAGATAAAGAAATAACAAGTAGATTAGAAAAAGGAGAAACCACAGAGCAACTTGGTGATCAATTTCAATTAAGAAATGAATTAATAAAACAAATAAGAGTAGCTGAAAACAGGGAAAGATTTTTAGATAAAAATATATTAGCTGCAGATACTCAAGGTTTATTAGAAAGGTTTAACAGAAGTTATATGAAAGAAAATGGTGGTGAACCTGCTTTCAATATGACAGTCTCTACAAATGGTAGAGGTATGAAACTAGGACCAGGTGAAGCAGCTGCTGTAACAACTCGTAATGGAAAACTACACGTAAGTGTTGATGTATCTAAAATGAATGAAGGTACTTTGCCTCATGAAATTTATCATGTTGTTATGCGTAAGATGTTTGCTAAAGATGTTGGCGTGCAAAAAGCACTACAAGACATGCTAGCTAAGTCTGTGTCTAAAATGAAGTTTGAATCTATAGATCCTAGAACAGGTGAAATAACTAAGATAGACAATTTGTCTGAGGCCATAAAAGAAGCTTACGAAAAAACTCAAGATAAAAGTTCTACTTTTGAAGAGTTTAATGCTAACTTATTAGACTTACTACAAAGACCTGAGAACAAGCAAAGAGTACTTGACAGTGGGGTACTTGGTAGTTTAAAACAAAACATTACTACTTTTTTAGAAAAAGCTTTAGAAGGTACTGCGTTGCAAAATGTATTACCTAAGTTAAACAATCCAGATGCTGTTATTAGGTTCATGCAAAGGTTAGGGCAAGATTTTGCTAAAGGTAATTACAGTCCTAAGTTAATGAATAGGTTTGAAGGCATAGAGTTTAACGGAAAGAAACTTATAGACTATAAGACTGGTGAAACTTTAGGTATAGATAAGGTTGCTCAAAGAGAGTTAAATCAAAGATCAAAAGATATTTCTAACGAAAACAAAAAAGCTTTTGAAGAGTTTGAGAGAACAGGTAATAAAACAGATCTTATAGGTAAGGTATATGAAAACAACCAAGGTTTAATACAGGAGTTTATAAACACAAAGTTTAAAGAAGGCTTAGGTATTACTAGAGAGATGTTTGAGATGGAGGTTGGCACAGAGATATATGATAAGATACTTAGCACTTACTTAAAAAGAGGTAAAGAAAATATAGATGTTCCGTTTGGTGCATACGCTAGACAAGCCTTGTTTGGTGGTGGTAATTTTGGAGGTGGTAGACTTGGTAATATATTAAAAAGACTAGGACAAGAAGGAGATTTATTTGGTAGAGATCTTGATAGCAGAGAGGCTCAGTCTGTTATGGCTGAAACAACTAAAGACTTTGATGCTAAAACAACTAGAGAAGTAAAACTAACAGATCCTAAAGATTTAAAGTTTACAGATCCTTCTGTTATGGGTAAACTAATAGAGGCAATAGGTAAAGACAATATAGCTTTAGACCTTGCGTCTATGGATTACAAATCATTGAGACCAGGTCCTGAATTAGCTAAAGCATGGGGAGAAGCTTTTGGTTTAAATCCAAAACTACTATATGATATAGCTAAAACAGGTACTAAAAAAGGTAAAGAGGTTAGTGCTGCTCAAACTGTTAACGTGAACGAAAACGCAGCGTTTAGAGAGTTGAGAAGCTTCATAAATAAAAATGCTGATCTTGTAAAAAATATTATACCAGAAGCTTATCAACAAATAGGCGGCAAGTCTACTGGTGTACCTAATAACGTGTTGAAATTATTCTTTAACAAAGTAAACGGCAAATGGGTTAAAAGAAAAAACATAAGCCCTAAAGAAATATCTGAAGCTATGAAAGCTCCTGATGACGCTGTTCTTTATAGGTCTTCACAAGCTACAACTATAAAAGGTATTAATAAATTAATCTTTCAAGGGTTAGTAAACAATGTTAGTAGAGGAGAGATGAAAGCTAAAGGAGCTACAGCTAACGAACTACAAAAAGTTGCTGATGGTAAAAATCCTAGACTAGCTCAAAAAATAATAGGTGAACTACAAGGTGTTGATGGGTTAAACGAAATAACCGTAGCTAGATTAGTTGGTGCTTATATAAAAGACAAAGAAGCTTTAAG
>Ga0181412_1000175_pt1 | contig 27143 bp, 57 predicted proteins | sample 35SPOviralmetaG_FD_130113 | JGI IMG/M metagenome (GOLD analysis project Ga0181412, IMG submission 130113) | Marine viral communities from the oligotrophic San Pedro Time Series (SPOT) site, San Pedro Channel, CA, USA - 35 SPOT_SRF_2012-08-15 | ecosystem: Environmental > Aquatic > Marine > Strait... | reverse complement strand
CTCCTCTTTTCATAAATAGTTCCCGGCTCTAAATTCGACTTAATTCCGTCTTCCCAGTCTCTAAAACAAAGATTCCCTTGCTCATATGCTTCACGCTCCATCTCTCGAAGATGGTCATTGTTCTGAGCATACCCCGGTCCCTGTTCGCCAGCTACACTTGTCAGGTCGCCTCTACAATTTTGAGTGTGGTGTACAAGCTCGTGAGAAATAGATCTCATAATGTCTTTCGGGTGACGATTGTGGGTATAAACCGTTACGGAATAGTTTTGAGGATCATAAAAAGCTGTCTTGCCAAGTGGTTTCTTAGAATTCTCTTGATCTGGGTTCAAGACAATCTTTGCAGCCTTGTCAAACCCAAAAGTCTTTTTTGCATAAGGGTAGAAATCCTTGAGCATAGACTTTATTTTCTTATGATTGCTGCTCATTTATTTTTTCCATTTAGAAACCTGACAACATACTTTTTAACACTTTCTTCAAGCCCTTTAGCTTGTTGTTGTTCCTTTTCCCATTTTTTATCGTGCCGGTAATTGTCACCCGGTGAACCTGTAAGCATAAGTGCTTTATACAACCCTCTCACGAGAGGATTCTTCATATTGTTCTTGAACCAGTCGTCAATCTTCTTGTCAACCCCTCTAGTAGAGTTTATAAACTTGTCAAGACTACCCGGTACGCCAAGGTTGTCCCAAAGGTAACCGAGGACGGCAAGATCAATCATTGCGCTTTCACTCAGGTCTTGAGCTTCTTGGTAGTGTGCAGGAGAAGCGTGACCACCTTCTGGTTCTTCCATGTAGCCTCGGTCGATAGCTCCATCGCCCTGTTCCGACATCATGTCTCCAAGAACGCCCTCGATGTCTTCTAGACCAACCCCGTACTGCTGCATAATTTCAGACAAAGCATCTTGGATTTCGAGGTGAAGGTCGCCCATGCGACTCTCTTCAATTTCTTGTGCAGGGGCTACTTTTGCAGCCCAGTTTCCGGGGAGACCCCAAGCTGAACTGTTGCCGTTTACAAGCTGATACTCTTCTTCAATAATTTTATACAACTCTGAGAGTTTTACTTTAAACTTCATAATGTTCTCCTTATTGTACACCCATCATGTCTTGCCAAAGCTGTTGAATCATTTCTTCAACAAACTCAAGCCGATCAAGAACTGCTGGATCTGCTGACATGTGTGCAATTCCTTTAATTTCTTCTCCGATTTTTTCAAGGCTGGAGATCATGCGGGAATTTGAATCGCCTTCAGATAAATTAATCATCGGGCTGTTAGCAATGTGCATTAGGCGAGTCGAGATCTTTTCGATAACCGCTGTATGGTTTTTATTTAACTTGGCACCACTTTCTTTTAAATAAGAAGAGATCGTTTTCTGTAAATCAGAAACCATGCGGGTGTTCTTATCGAATGCGTCTCTGTGACGCTTCAGGGGGCGTTTACGGGCTTCTGAGAGCCCTTCCTGACCGGAGTTGTTGTGTTTCTCTAGCGCAACCATTGCATCAACAATGATGTTTGCTTGCTTGATAACGTAAGAGGCATAATCGGAAGCGGATGTAGTTGACCCTGCTCCTGCCATATCCTTGCCAGCAGTCAACAGACCCATCGCTGCGCCCTTGGCATCGTTCTGGTACTGCATGATAAGTCGGTCAGGAGACTCTTTCATGTTGGTAAGTTCTTCCTCTACACCGCCAACACTCAAGGCTTGTAAAACTTCTCGGGAAAGATCAAAACCGTTGGCTTCGACATGCTTCTGTAGCTCGCCTTTCGCCTCTCCATGCCAAGTTGAAATTTCGCTAGAAAGAAAATCAGAGATCATCTCTCTCAATCCTTCGTCGTGCAAGCCTTCTTTAAGTTTAGCAAGTTCCTCTGCCATCATCTTTTTAATTTTATTTTTTGTGATGGCTTGAGGTTGCATGTTAGCAAGCTCTTCTTCCATCATCTTTGTGATGGATTGCTTAGTGATTGGTTTCATTTTTTAATTCCCCGCTCTCTTGTCTGCACGACCAGACTGCGTGTCTTTAATCTCTTCCATGATCTCTTTGCGAATCTCTTTGCATTCTTTCCCTGCCTCTAGTAGGGCTGCTCTTAGACGCTTCGAGGCTGAAACGTTGCTAGTACGCATCATTTTCGCCCCTTCAGATTCAATGGCTTCTGATAACTCTTCAACCAACTTTCTCGCTCTTTCAACAACATCTTGCATTGCCATGTGTCTTAACCTCCGATAATTCTACTTTTGCCCATAGGGGGCTTTTACAATAAATAGTATTGTCTGAGCTTATTGTCCAAAAATTGAAATATGGTTAAAAAGTAGAGCAAAAATAATAGAATGAGACCATTAAAGCAAAATAAATAGAAAAACAGAAGTATGTTCCGGCTTGGGCGAGCCTATGATCTGCTGTCCGGTGGAGACAAATAACCCCGCCTGTAACAAGGAGGGTCTTAACTGCTATAAATAGAAAAGGGTGCTCAACGAGAGGTTCCATAAACGGATTTGCCTCTTGCAGAACACCACTAAAAATATACTTTACTGTAAAGAAAATATCAACTAGGTTGGCGACCAGCACAAAACCCAACCCATAATTGGTTATCTTTTGAATGAAGCCGCTCACAAGTCTAGTATGATGACTCCGTAGCCCGACTCTTCTTCGTCATCGATGATAACAACGCCACGATTACTCTCTTCGGCTTCGTCTTCGATAGGAGGCGGCTCCATAATAGGGATGGGCAACTCAAGCTGTTGGCGTTGCTGGTCAGCTTCCTCAGCTTCCTTGCGTCTCTGTTCCTCGATTAATATTTCCAAGGGCACTTCCATATCCATTTTTTATATCCTCCAACGCATTGAGAGTATTAGATAAATTATTTTTATGATGAATTGCGATCCCTCCATGTTCTCTAAACAGGTTGATGTTCTTATCGTAATCATCAATCAATACACCTATCGTAACCCCCTTTACAGCGTGTTCATACTTGTCGTGAGAGAATATTACCCTCTCACTAGTACCTAGTCCAAGCTCACGCTTAATCCACTTTTGCTTTCCAAAAATAGATTCCTGATGACCGTTTTGATCCATAGGGGATGTCAAGATTGTTGGGTTGTGCTGCTTAATAGAGTCCCAAATCTCTCGACCACCGGGTATCCAAGGAAGGTTGGTCCAGAACTCTTCATCATCCTGTAGAAGGGGTCTCATATATCGACGGAGTGCAGAGGAGGCAAATCCGCTGCCCTTGATCAGGTGTTTTTTTTCAACCGGACCATCACCAATCTCATCTCTAGCAAAAACAGCTAGTTCTCTTAGAGGGTGGTTTGGAAGATCAATTGTTTCGTTCATCTTCTTTACGGCTCCAGCCACAAAGTCGACCAGAACGCCGTCCATATCACAATAAAAATGAATACTCATACTTCTCACCTCACATTAATAATATAGCATTAGTGAGGCGAGAAGTCAAGGATTATTTTTAATCTTCTTCTGTTTCTTCAAAGTTTTTTTGGTAGAGTTCTTTTAGAAATTTAACGTTCTCTGGAGATCTCTTGATGATCTCGACATCACGTGCTGGGAACCTTTCAATAGCCCCCGTGTCCTGCATCATTATCGTGGCTATTTTTTCCCACTTTTCATATTTGAGGACAATTCCGATTCTTGGCACATGTTGAAAGATATCAGTTTCTGTGGGGTCAAAATAAATAGATTCTTTTTCTGGGTGTAATAAACTCTCTAGAGCCCACACTCGAACTAGATCTCCTCTATTCATTTCCTTGTTTGTTGGGCGGTAGGGCAATGACTTCTATTTTTTCTATCTCTGAGAGAGAGATTGTCACATTTTGATCCGAACCTACTGGGTGTGATTTATGAGTCGACCATGCCACTTCGACGTAACCGTCAAAACTAACCTCAGCCTCATTCCGAATTATAATTCCGTATCTTTCGATCACCTCACCCTGCTTCGTGGTAAATAAATGCTCCTTTACAAGACTTCCTACTTTCACTCAACTTCTCCTTCGCAATCAGCGTCCGGGACGACGACTGCCCCTGTCTGAATAAGCTCTACTGCGGTCCTTCCATAGAAACCCTGTAGGTTCCAAACAAGCCCCGTGTTAACTAGTTCTTGAAAAAATGAAACAACCTCATCGTACTCCATTTCTCCTTCTTCAAACTTAATAATCTTATCGGTTAGGTTTTTGATCTCAACTATCATTATCTTCTCCAAGGCTCATAAGGAAACTCAAAAGTCCACAAATCGTAATCAGGCTCGTATTCCAAGAGAGCGTCAAAAGCCTTAGCAGTCCTTTCACAGTCTGCGATAGCTGTATGGGCACGACCATCAAACTTAATATTGAAGTGTTCACATAAATAATCCATACCAGACTTCTTTAAAATTCCAATTTTACGAAGCTTATCTGCCATAGACTTTGTATCAATGTACGGCGGAAACTTGGGTACTGAAACCTGATTCTCTTTGTACGCCTTCTCAAAAAAGCGCAAATCGAAAATAAGATTTTGCCCCATAAGGACTGACGACTTTTCAATCATTTCTGTAACTTCAGGAAGAACTTCTTCAATAAAGACCGCACCCTCCCATTCTTTTTTATTATACCCATTAATCTCTAGAGCACGATGATTCGCCGTGTGGATATGTCTTGGCTTAATCTTTTTTTCAAACTTCTTAGTGATTAGCCTTTCTCCGTCGTTAGTTACGACGTAAGAAATTAAGCCAATCTCTAGAAGCTCGTGATCTTTAAGGGAGACTCCAGAAGTCTCGGTATCAATAACAGTTAAAATCATTCTTTACTCACTTTTGTCTCATGGAAATACTAATAGTGACGAGGAACAACACCCCGCACACAAAACCGTTCATAAACATTGCTGCTTCTATCATCATATTGTTCCTATCGCTGCTGCTTCAATATAGGTAAACACATTCTCAGTAATGTGGCTATCATATTTGTCGCTGTTAATCGTGTGTTTGAATCGTGCAGCAAGTCGTCGACCTCTGCGCCAAGCTTCAATCTCCTCTGCAACGAGGGAGACTCTATACGCCTTACTTCTCTCTATTCTGGCATCACTAACGCTGGCATACATAGGGTTTTCTTTTTCCCATTGCTTAGATGACTGTGAAATTAGAAGGTGTCCACACTCGTGCAACAACGTATAATATTTAGTTTCGGGATGATTTCTGGAATTAACATTGATTGTTTTTGTCTCCCAGACAATTGAATCTTCTACGCCCGTCTCTAGATTAACCGTATATCCCTTACTCGCAACCCATTGCTCTATTTCACGGAACTGTTTCTTAAAGTCAATCTTCACAGGAGATTCCTTTCTCTTGTAGTCATTTACAAGTATAATATAACTTAAAACTCCAGCAATGTCAAGTAAATTTATTGGTTTATTTTCCATTTTTTCCTTAACAAGATCATGAGATTGGAAGTTGGCATGGTATTTGCATGAGAAAGGTTAAACAATAGTATAACCATCAGCAACCTGCATATGAAAAATCTTTACTATCTGAAGAATATCTTCTTCCGTCAAGATTTTTCTTGTTCTTTCTTCATTTAATATATGGTGTAACTCGACTAAGACTTCACTTTGGTGAAACATTGTAGCCTCTGCTCTAATCTCCTCTAGAGCTAGCAGAATTTCAGCTTGTTTTCTGTCCTCTAAGTGAGGCAAGAGATCAATAATATTGTCTTTTGTATCATCACTCATGAGAGGGCACCTATCAGAGAGTCAAAGAAGGGAAGAATAAAGCGGCTACATAAAATGTAGGCTAAGCTTAGGGTGGTGAAAACACAAGAGAAGACAACAAAGTACAACCCAATGGGTACGATTGGGGTAGGTTGAACCTCTCTGACACTTACAACCTCGTAATCAACATCTTTTTGACCACGAAGGTACATAAGCCGAGCTTCATTTGAAATATTTACCTTGTCTTCATATTTTTTTCTCTTCACGCACACACACCTCAAAAAAGTAAGAAGGGATTGGTGATCTCCTCACTCACACCTTGTCAGCCATTCTTCAATTGCCCTTAGTGATCACCTCCGTTATATGACATACAGGACGCTGGGCTGGTTCGTTCATGGCAATGAACCGGGTTAATACCAATATAAATCGACTTTAAATCCCTTCTGGTCGATTGTGCTCCAAATTCTATAATATTATTAGCTATCGTGGCACCGCAATTTGCGCTGCTTTCAATTTATCTTCCGTTAGCTCAAACTCCTTATTAACATGATTACACTTCTTACAGATGAACACCGGGATCGGAATGACCCCTTCTTGACCAGTAGGGGATGACGAAGCCGTCACCCTCTTAATAACAAATGCAGATTCAAAATAACCATTTCCGCATTTCTCACACGAAAGCGTTTCTGCGCTGCTTAGGTCAAATCCCATCCCTGCTTGTTGATTAAACATTTTTTGTCTCTCCTTGCTTTAATAAGTAGTTTCGTTATACCATTCTATCGGAAGAATAACAAAATTTTCTTCACTTCCGTGGACTGGCGATAACTTCTCTCGAATCCAATAAGAAGCCTGTTCTTCCGTGTCAAAAGAGCCGATCACTTTAATATCTTTTGACGGTGAGATTCCGACTAATGTGGGGTCTATAACGTCTACGCCTTTTACGTGCACGATTACGAACATGGGCTACTCCTTTATTATATTATGTTGTTGAAATTATGTTAAGCTTCATGTGTGCCTTTAGACACTACCCGGAGCCAACTCAGAGGGTACCAAGCTGTTTCCTTGTAGACACTAAGCATGGTGTAGTCAGAGGGTCTTGTAATCCACTTGACCAAAGCCACCCTCTCATATGAATGAGTTGCTTCCCAATCCAAAGGAGGATCGAAGGCTTCTTTTTCTTCCTTATTCATACCACGTGTTGGGGCATTGGAGACTTTTAGCACCAGACCCAGACCTTTGACCCGCCTGCGTCCAAGCTCTACTAACGCCCCAACTTGTTTGGTGGACTTCCGAGGCATACATTTAAGCTCTCAGTTCTGGAACGCCCGGAGGGACTTCCCCCGACACCATGCCGCCATGCTTGGCGATTACTAGAGAGATCCTCTCCGTGGGAACATAGCCGTATATTGTGTTCGGTGCTGATTCGGGTTCTTCAGCCCATTCCAAGATCAACTCTTCGTTTTGACTTGGGTACCCCACCTCGCAAGAATTATATCTCTCTGCACCTGTTACTTTGGGGGAGCAGTATGCTCCTTCATTCGCCTGCACAGACATGCTAAACCCATCTTTACATACGACCGTCTTGTTCAACTTTCTCATAACTAGTCTACCTTATTTTGGTTTTGTTGGTTAAGCTCTTCACTATCTTATGTATATATATTACACTATTAAAATTTATTTGTCAAGTGTTTAAACGTATTTTATCCAATTATATCTTGGGCGTGCTTCCAAGTAGTCTTCTTTGGAGTCGTTGTCGTAGGCTTCTTTCTCGAAGATATTATTATAGTAAGCATCTTCGCCATTCATGGTGATTCGGTTCTTGAGCCACGACAATCCGTATAAAATCCATTGACCTGCGAATAAGAGTTCTAATTGCTGCTGAAAATGGATCGTTTCGTGTCTCTTCGTTCTCTCGGACATTTCACCACGGCACCATACGCCGGGTCCAAAACTAATTGCCCAAATGTTTATTGGTGCGATGTAAGATAGCAAGACGGGAATCTTGCTGTTCTCAAACATAAAGGGTTTCCAAAGTTTTGGCTTAAAAAAATTTTTTATCATTACTGGTTCCTCTTTTTAAATTTATTAAACTCTTGCTCATCAAAGGGTACGGGTGATATCTTAAAAGCAACTCTTTCCTCTACCATCGCCGTTCCTTGACCATTACAAGAATTACACTTCTTAGTATGTAGTTTGCCAGTCATCAAACACACACCGCATGGTTCATCTTGTTTACCAAATCCTGTACCACCACAAGAGGCGCAATCAACAGGATTAAAGCCGCCTTCGCCCTTGCACGGGCTACATACAACTTTTTTCTGTAAAATGATTCCCTTGACAACTCCCTCTTTTATCTCTTTGAGATTTGAATCAATTTTTAAAATAATTCTTTCGTCGGGAGGAACCGCTTTCTTTTGTAACGCCCTGCTCCGCATAAGATTCTTCATGTACTCCATTCGAGCAGTTCTAAGAATCTGTTGCTCTAAGCCTGCGCCAAACCCAAACCTACGATCAAATTTTCTTTTTTTATTGGGATCGGACAGGACATCATAAGCCTCTGTCACTTCTTTGAATTTGTTTTCATCCCCACCACGGTCAGGGTGATGCAACATCGCCAGCCGACGATAAGCTTTCTTTATATCAGCAGGCGAGGCTTTACGACCAACGCCCAGTATTTGGTAGGGGTTCTTCATTCATCTTTATTCCGAGTTGTCACGAAAAAATTTTTTCACTTTAACGTCATCATAATTAGAATTGCAAAGAGGAATTCTTGCATTATATTTATAGTACTTCTTTAAGATGTCTAACTCTAGGCTTTTACAGACATTTGCATCGCATGGAAGAAAAGCCCGATAAACATGCTTTAACTTTTCTTTACCAAAAAGTTCTTTAAATTTTAAACCATTTCCGTATGGGTTGCGAACCGCATCGTTCTTAATCGTGCTACGAAAGTCAGAAGAACGACCATACATTGAATCACGGGAAACTGCTCGACTTTCGCCAATATAAATCACGTCGGCAAAAATTGGATTAACTTCTTCAGGTGGTCCGTTTTCAAACAGAGCATAAACATAACAACCCGGATGTGACTTTGTGAAGCCCCACGACTCATCATACTTTTGATCTATCTTAAACCAACCATGCCAACCCTTATCGATGCTCGGCTTTTCTCCACTAATAGGGTGAATGGTTAAAAAGTCTTTTGGGCACTTGGACATCGTGTAAAGAAATTTTTCCAAATTCTTAATGCCTTTAAGTGCTTCGATTAGGTCGGCTTCTTTGAGACCGTGACCCCCATTACCCAAAAGAATATTTTTTGCTGCTACTTCTGCTAACATGAGAACCTCCTGCTTACCAATCAATAGGGTCGTTCGATAAATCTACATCTCCGGTCCATAACTCCTCTTGGGTGTCCCGTGGGGCGATAGAAGGTGCGGCAATCGCTGATCGCCGTTGGTCGGAATAACGATCGTAGTGCGTATATGGCGCAACCAAAAGATTGGGATGACCAAGCACAGGGTGATTGCCTTTAACTACACCAGCCACGTCGCTATCCGCAAGCCCTCGTGCTTTAAGCGATTTGCCGATTTCGTAGTTTGAGTTGTAGGTAACACCGTTCACCACGAACGAGTCACCTTCTTTTAGAATAACAGTCCAGATCATTTAATTCTCCTTTACTTCACATAGAAGTGCTTTGTCTGACCAATAAATAAAACTATCCCGAAGCTTGGCGACGAATTGTTCGTCCGTCAAGTTTGTTTTGGTGCCCCCGTCTGATCCAAAATGATTGTGCATCAGGGTCGATGGATTAATCGGGGCTTCAAATGTATCGGGGCTGGCATTGATAGAAATGATCTCCCACGACTCAATGTCGCCGTTGGGAAGTTCATTGTCGTCGCCCTCCATAAGCGTCGCTGTGCTATACAGGACAATATCAACGGACTTTGCAGGCATCTTAGAGCCACCCACAACAGAAAGCGTTTTACGGGGCTTCTCGCCCTTCCTACGGGCTTCAAACGTGCCAACTAGGGTAGAACCCTCTTCCAGCTTTGAAACGGATGTAAAGAACCCTCTGGGCTCAACTGGGATTAGGATGACCCCTGCCCGATATCCGGGCTTGGCTTTACCCCAGTTATCCGCAACTAAGTGAAGAAGCTCATCTTCCGATCCTGAGAAGTGGCTATATTTGCTGTCTGCGGTATGACGCTTGGCAAACGTATTCACGGTAATTGTAGTAGTCCTGCCCTCGGACCAACCATCCGCTTGGGATAAGCCACCATCAGCCCATGTCAAAGTTTTGTTTCCCATCAAGCTTCTCCTTTGTTGTTCTGCATTAGGCTAAGTTCCGCCATTTGCTTTTTAATAAATTCTTCCATGTAATCGGAATGTTCTTTTGAAAATTTTTGGGACTCTTTTAGTTCGTCCAACATGAACCAAAGCGACTCGTTCTCATCTTGAAGTTCGTTATGTTCTTTTTTTAAGTCTTCAAGCTCCTCTTCGAGTTGCCCAACTTTTTCAATAGCTATTCTAGCTAGCTCTCCCATACGCCCATCAATCTCTGTCATGCGCTTGAGGATGTTGTTTAGCTCTGGATCATTATACTTTGACATTTTAACCCTCGTCGTTAAATTTATTTTTATGTTTTACTTTTCTCGAATACTCACGCTTGGAGTGAAACCCTGCTCCCGCTCCCGCTCTTTCGATCAAACCTACCACGACCATATTTCTGGACTTGGGTACCTTTGGTGTATTCTTTTTATTTCTTTTTGTTCTCGACATTACTTTGCTTCCTTTACTGGATGTAGCCATGGTCCGTGATCAATGCCCATACGATTGAACATGTTAATGCTTAGGACTCCGTGGCGTTCGTTACCATCCGCTTCTCGATATAGTGTATCACCATCTTTGCCGGGTGTCCATAGCAACCTGAGTGTCCACTCTGGACCCCACTTGGACTTACCCTCGTGTCTGTCGAATACCTCAAGCACAAGTGCGGTCTCGCCGTTCTTGTATACAAACAAGTCGCCGACTTTAAAACCTCTTGATTTCTCGTCGCCTTTTTGTGCATACCTTCTTGACTTGAACATCAGAGTGCCCCTCCGAGATTGACGTATCCCCAAATACAAAATGCAATCAGGATCGCAACAACTTGTATTTTTAAATTTGGAAAATTTTCTGGCGACATTTTTTAAATCTCCAATTTTGTCGAGGGATCGAGAATGACCTTAGCCCCCATTTGACCCCCCTCTACCCCGGTGGGACATAGATTCCGGGAGGGGGGTACCCTATGGGGGTGGGGGGGGTGCCCCCCCTATGCCCCTTGAACAAGCAGGTTTAAAGCTGCCTCTGCGTCTGTATCATCCATGGCTAGCAGTAGCTCTGTGAGTCCCTGCTCCCCGTGGTCTTCCCACATCTGTAGCAGGAGGCGGAGGGCTTCTCTTAGTTCTTGGTCAGTCATAGTCTTAACTCCATCATCAATACATATATAATATACATCATGTTAAGCTAAAAGTCAAGTGTTATTTTGTTTTTTTACATTTATTTATATTAAAAGGTCGTGGTGGTTGAGTGATTATCCTCGCAGGGATCACTTGCTAACCTATCTTTATATTTAAGAGAGCGGGTGAGCAGCCTTTACTTTTGCTGCACTCTCTAGTGATTCGTTATAGGTATTGAATCGGTTTCCATATATACCAACCACCACGACCCACACATCATTCGCAGAACAATGCGATTATCTTATACCTTGTTGTTTTGAATGACACGTTAACCTCACCTTATATAAGTAGTGTCTGAACTGACCTGTTGATATAAAAAAGCACGGGTAACCCACCTTACCCGTGACTAACTGGAGCTAACCTTGCGGCTTGTCTCGCTCCTTCCATTCGGCATCACCCGACGATATAGGCGGATACATGGTCCTCTCCTTTTCGCCCATCACTCCGATCTCATGTGTGTGTGTAACTTTTTATTTATTACCCTCGGCTTAGTCTTCAATAGCGATAACACGCTCATTGGTTTGAAAGTATGGATGTTGGGCATAGTACGCCGTGGTCATCCACATTCTCTGACACTTTGAAGCCTTTGGCTTTGGAGCGCAAAGGTCAGTCAAGATGATGTGACCGTCGAAGTCACGCTTGTTGACATATTCAGTAGGAGCATCAAAGCAAGTCCCACCACACATAACACGTTCCCACTTTCGGTTCTCGCCCTTCTTCCAGACGAAGACCTTATCTTCCCCAACGTCAGTATCAAACGGAATCACCGTGAACTCAGCCAGACCAGCGAGCTTGTTAAGCTCGGTGAAGAAAGCAGAAAGCATACCGTTATCAACAGAACCAGACTGGTCGACGCTGATAGCGATCTTGGCTTGACGGTTAATCTTACGACCGGGATGGATGTAAGCGTAACGCCGGTTAATGCGCTTCACAGTACTAGACTTGTTAGCCCGCTGAGAAGTCTTAATGAAGTAGCGAAGTACTTTCTTCCAGTCAATCTTAGCCGTAAGACGGTCCATGATTTCCTGTCGGCAGTCAGCCCCAACAGAGCCCCAGCTACCAGCCTTATTAGCTTCGTTAGCTGCCTCCTTGATGGCTTCCTTTAGGCGTTGCTTTGCAATCTCGTTTGCAGTATTGTCGCCTTCTCCCCAGCCTGAGTGGTCATCGAACTCTTGGGGCTGACCGCCTTGTCCTTCGCCTTCTTCTCCGTCGCCTTGACCTTGACCACCAGAAGAATTTTCATTGTTTTCGTCATTGTCCTCGCCAGAGCCATTACCTTGACCCTCGCCTTCTTCACCGTCTTGACCCTCGCCTTTTTCATTACCTTCTTCTTCACCCTCACCACCGTCAGGTAGATTGGCGAAGTACCACTCAGCAGACTTGCCTCGTGGCATATCGGCGAAGTGACCCTCACCGGGAATCAAGGCACCTTCTGGCAACTCATTGATCAAGTGAGAGTTAATAGCCAAATCGGTAGCGAAGTTCCACTTCTTGGTCATGCCCTCTTCAGGGAGACGACCAGTAACATGTTCAAAGATCAAGTGATAGAACTCATGTTTAAGAACACCGCCCCGCTCAATGTCGGTCAGCTTCTGAAAGAATTCTGGATTGTAAACCATCTCGAAATGACCGGTATCAGGGTTGACCTTGACACCAGCAGTTGGAACCGCAGTAGTAGCCTTCTTGTCAATCTTGCGAGACAAGGCAGCAAAGAACGGCTCTTTCATAAGGAGCCGAGCCGTGTGGCGATTCAAATCAAACTTGGGGGTTTCAACTGTCATTTCTTTTTTACCTCTCTCAACCAACCTACATATACAATATACTCGATGCGGAACCAAAAGTCAAGTACTTTTTTAACTTTTTTGAAGAAAAAGTGAGGGCAGGGCAGAGGTTGATATCAACATGCCCGTTCCTCGGTCCTTCCCCAAGGACTAACCAGCAGCGTTGCCGGTCAAAAGCTCCACAATGTACCCGCTCACACCTTCGGTCTGGTGGACATTGATAGTGTTCTGAAGGTCACCGTTACCCATGACAGTCCAGAGCTTCATAGCCACCTCACTTGGCAGCGTCACGAAGTACTTGGCAACATTGCCAATCTGTTCAGCAGGAAGCTCGGCGTTGAAGACCTCAGCAGCCTCCATCTTTTCGACCATTGCAGAGTGGTCATTGATACCGAACTCTTCGGTCTTATCAATGTTACCCTCGACAATAACGTCCTGCCAAGTAACTTGCTTCTCGTATCGCTCAGCGAAGTCACGGAAAGCAACCGCAGCCTCGAACCCGACGAAGGCACAAGCCAACTCGTAAATGGTGCCAAGACCTTGCTTGCGATTCTCATCCATCATGAGACCAGCAGCCTCAACGCATTCGTTGAGACGATCCCAAGAGCGACGTGAAGGGTAAACCTTGTTAGGCTCGAAGTCACCCTTGTGTTCAAGGTGGTTATGATTCTGGTTGATGAAGTCCCAGACGATCTCGTTGACATTTTCTTTTGCCCAACCCAACCAGTCTTCAACCGTGGGCTCAACATCGAACACGGTCCAACGGTCAAGTTCCGCAGGGTCCATCTCACCAACTTGGTATTGCTCACCATGCTCGCCGCCGTTAACAGCAGCGAAGACAAGCGTCTCAGGATGAAGAACGTGACCGTTCAGCTTCCGAGAGTCGGTAAGCTCGAAGATCCCTTGACGGACCTCAGAAGTGGCACGGTCAACCTCATCAAGGAAGAGGAGGACAGGCTCATCACAAGCGTGCTTGAACCAGTCAGGAGGATTGAAGGTGGTGACGTTACCTTCGATAACTGGGAGACCAACAAGGTCACCCTCAGTCATTTGAGAGGCACGACGCTCAACGACGGGCAGACCCATCGTGGCAGCAGTCTGATAGACCACGCAAGACTTACCAACACCGTGACGACCACGGAGAAGGATAGGCTTCTTCACCCTCGCAACGAGGGGAGCGACAGCACCAAATGTTTTAAAATCAACAGCCATTTTCTTAACTCCTTTGGGGAAGGGAATAGTCAGTCATCTCAACCAACCTACATATATAATATAACCGATGTGGAAGCGAAAGTCAAGTACTTTTTTAACTTTTTTTGAAAAAAGATCATTTCTTTTTCTCTCCTCTCTCCCAACCACATAATAAGTATCTCACAACTAGTGTTTAAAGTCAAGTCTTTTTTTAATAATCGTGACGATTATTGTGATAATTCTCAGATTGACGTTCTTTGTAGAGCCCATCGAGGAAGGACATGTTTTCAACCCAACCCTCCGGGAGACCTGCTTCAACCTGCTCCGGAGAGACAGGAGCAACAACTTCGAGAGAAGACCAAGCATGTACAAGCTCTGGAATGTTTTCGAGAGCAGGAAGACCCATAGACTTCTGAAGATCCCAGCGAGACACGTTGTTCGTGTTCAAAGCTTTGCACATCAGGAAGTCTTGGTTGTGTCGTACCGAGTCAGAGTGGAGACCAACAGAGTTAACAAACCCAGTCACCATGTACCCACGACGTTCACCATAAACATCCCAAGCAACAATGGAGCCGATACCCAACCCAGCATCTTTCATGGCAGCGACGAGTCGCCCACGAAGTTCACGGGTCTTAATTACCGTCTCGGCTTTGTCGACCTTCAACTGTGGGCAAGTCCGACGGTTGTGTCCAGACTTACCGCAATACTTGCAGACTCGCTTTTGCTTTGTCTTCTTCTGAAGGTTTGCTGGAATAGCTGTGCCATCAGCGTAGATTCCTTCTTTGCGAGCAGGTGGACGCTTAAGCCACATCCGACCCCAATAGCCTTCATAGCCTGCGCCTTCCTCAATCTCGGCGAGGGCACGCTCTTTGACACGCTTTGTCCAGTCCGGACACGTCCGCTTGTTGTGACCTTTCTGGTAGCACCAGCGACAGACGACTGTTCCGTTATATGACATTTAATTTTTCTCCTTGGGGAAGGTTAGGTTTGTGTGACGGGCGAACCCCCATCTCACTCTTATAATATACTCTATTTTTGGGCAGAAGTCAAGAACTTTCTTCACTCCGGACATTATTTGTCCGCCATGGCGATCGTTTCAATGTTGTCGATGACCATAATGTGATCGGGCAAGCGACCTCCTCCATTCTGAAAGGCAACCATCACCAACGCCAACAATAAAAGCTTTTGCATAACTCTCCCAACCACATGTACATTAGACCATAGTCGGAGGTGAATGTCAAGCTTTTTCTCAACTATTTTCGGTGCTGGCTCCTAGCGGGATCTTAATCAATTTTGGCATAGAACTTGCTATAGCATAATCCGTGCCAATGGTCTGGCATGACTCTTGCTAATGCAAGGACTGTGCCAAATAATAAATCTTGACACGCAGCTAGTTAGGGGGTAATGTTTTTTACCTTTTAAGCCCTCATCCGCAAACCTACTAATAGAACCTATAGTTTATTTAAATTAACTTTAGTTAAATCCCCACCACACCTTATTTAACCGCTTCCTTGACTAGTATAAGATTAGTTTCTAAAGCATTGGTAAGCTCGTGTGGAATATGAACAAATGAGATAACACAGTCACCCCATGGCTTGACCTTTACTACTATAGCTAGTGACCAACTACCAAGACAATAAGACTTTGTTTTTACTAAGTCACCTACTTTAAATTTAGTTTTTGTTTTTTCATAAGTCAACGAGTCTCCTCTCCCTATAGGGGAAATACATTATTTATTCTTTTTTGCTTTCGATACAATCGTTAAGTCTTCTACCCAATAGGACTCTGGGTCTATTCCGGATAAGGTATTGGGTATTGTCCACTTCACCCATATAGTATGAAAGTCTTGTGCTGGTCTGGATTTGTATAACTTCTTTTTCTCTATGTCTATCTTTACGACTATCCCTAACCAATAGTCATATGGCTTTACTGTTCTCTTAACCAGATCACCTACTGAGAATGTACTATTATTAATCTTTATGACCCTCCGGATTGTTTTTGTTTCTAGATGAAGATTATTCTTCGTCCTCCTCGCCTGCATCCCATAGACCAGCATCGTCGTCGCAACACTCTGGGCAAGCTTCACATGGGTCGTAGTCTTCCATCTCCATCAAGCCTGTGTCCTCAATGTGAAAGTCGCCTACGGTGTCGTACTCGTACTCGCTCAAGCCACGGCTGCGCTCTACCTCTTCAATTCGCCAATCATCCGCTTCGTCTTGTGTAGCACAGCCCATAAGCGCAAGCGTGCCAAATACAGCAAACATGTACAATGCTGTGCCGACAAGAGCCATGAGCAAATCAGAAAGTCCATATTTATACTCCACTAATGCTCTGTGATGCTCTGTTGTTGAGTTCTTCATTTTCTTCGGTTCTCCTATAAATAAAAATTTTTTTACGTTCTCGCTTTTCTCTTGCTTGTTTGGCATTAATTAAAAGTTGTTAAAACCTTTACTTCCAACTCCATCGCCAACTTTGAATACCTGCTGTTTGAGCCGTCTTGCCATGCAATATCGTAGATTTTGCCGTGCCATGGATACGGATGGTCTGTTGTCTTTACCACCACCCCTAACGCTTGATAGCCTTTTTTCTTCTGGACTAGACACCCCACCGTTGCTTCATTATTCATTTTATCTTTTTCTTTTTAGTTCTCGGGAATGTTTTAATCGAACATGGGATAGTTGTTCCAGAAGGATTCTTCGTTTCGTACCCGGCGAAGGCTACTCTCGTTAACCTCTAGGGCAACTCGACTGCCTTCCTCGCTTGGACGACCAATCTCCTTAGCACGACGCAACGCTTCACGCCTACTGTTGGCACGAACTTGATTGTAGCCGCCACCGACCCAGTTCCAACTATAAAGATTATTTCCTTGATACATTTCTTAACCCTCTTCTCTTTCTCTTGGGAGCCACACAATATTATACGGACTGTGACCTCTTAAAACTTCTAAGTTATCCCACTTGATAACGAACTGATGCTCATCGCCACCAACGACGACACCCTCTTGGTCTTGCAGGAGAGGATGCTCACCTGCGTACCTAACACGTTCACCATGAAACATGTTGAAGCAGTTACCCATTTCTCAAGCCTCCGAATTCAAAGCTTCTGCGAAGTGGTGTTGGATGGGATAGACATACTTCTTGCTCTCTCCCCAATCTACAACAATCATCTGTTCGCCATCGAACATGTGACCCTCAAGGCTGATGACCTCCCCAACCTTGCGATAAAGGGGGTGAAAGCGGTGACTAACCTTGGAACCTACATAAAGCATTTTTCCTTGACCGTCGAGCATCTTTTCTCCTCTGTGGGGCAACCCGCCCCGCAGGTATTTTATACCAAATGTTTAAATCAATGTCAAGTCTTTTATTTATATAATATTACATAATCTCCAAACTGTTCATCGAACGTTTGAAGCAAGCCATCATAGTTTGTAAGCATCATGACCTTGATGATCGCTTTAATCTTCTCTTCCGAGAAGCCAAGCTGTCTTCCAAGCCCTCTCGCATACCCCATAAGAGCATAAGCGTTGCCATCGGGTCCGCTTAAATCGATTTCGATTGGTCGCTTTGGCATTTCTTCTTTTGATACAATCATTTGCTCACCACTTTCAAGTCACGTTCACGAAAAGAATTTGATTCAGGCTCTTTGCCGTCGAAGAACCTCACTCCATGTGAGGCAATCTCGCCATTGTCAAGGCGATAGCTTTTATAAATAATGCCGTATCTCTTTGGGAAACCGGGCTGATTCACGACATGTTCAACTAAATTACCGACCTTCATTTGATATCTCACTCCTTTAGGGCTTCAACCCCTCATCACTTTTATACTATAGCAAAGCTGACCCTAGAAGTCAAGAACTATTTCACTTATTTACCAGAAACTTACTCTATAGGTATCGCCGTTGCTGGTGATAAGTCTTTTGAGTTCCAAGAGTCCGTCTCGGCTGTAAGACAGCTTCGTACCGTCTTCCCTAGTGTGAGTGGCAACATAGTACCTGCTGCCAGAACCCAATCGTCTCATCTCTATTGTAAATTCTTTATTCATTTTATTTCCTCTCTCAACCACATATAAACTATAGCAAACGAGAACTCAGAAGTCAAGAACTATTTGAATTCTTTTACAAGATAACTGGTAAGGACAGCGTTGGCATAGCCACCTGATTCTTGACCGTCGGCTCCAACCCATTCAAGCTTAGCCATTTGACCACAATCCCAAGTTTCTACAACTTTCCAAGGGAAGCCTTCTCCGTTGGGAATGAAGCATTGGAGGGAGCGACTCTGTACAACTCTATCTCCTTTTTTGAGGTTAGTGTATCCGACTCTGACTTTGTTTGTTTTGTTGGTCATCTTGACCTCCTCTGTTGTTATGTATACTTTATTTGTACCATAACTAATGTAGGATTGTCAAGGCTTTTAAAAGAAGAGGAAAATTTTTTTACGTCTCCGGCTTGTCGGCATCGAAGATGTCTGGGGAATTATAAATAATAGCATCGAACCTACGCTCTGGTTGAAGCATCTGTTGTCCGCCACTCAATATAATTTCTTTAATCTCGTCCTTGCTTACCCTTGGCTTGACTAAGCTTGGACTGCTCATATATTTATTTGTTACCACGCCGCTGCTCGCAAATGCTTTGTCATTCTTTGTGTTGTAGGACAACCCATCAATGATCGCCTCGTGGTTGAATGTCCCGTACTCTCCATAGTCTGACAACATTTTATAAATCCATACAAGCGTGCGCTGCTGTCGATTTATTTTTGTTGTGCTCGTCTTCTGGCTGATGTTCTGGACAAACTTCAAGAAAGCAACGTCAGACCAGATAAAGGTATCCAAGCAGTTGTCAGCCAACTGGGGAGATTTACCCTCGGTCTTCCATACTGGCTGCAACAAGAATGGCTGTGGGCTGTCTTGTGCTGTGTCCACAATTAAATTAATTGTGTCTTGGATCTTCTCCATGTTCTGAAGCACTCGATTCGCATCGGACCAGTCGTACAACTTAATGCCCTGAGAAAAGATCTTTTGTACTGCCGTCCTCCCTATCGTCTTCGCCAATGAACAGCAAAGATAAACAATGGTATCCGGACGCACCACAATCTCTGACCCATATAAATCCTCTGTGAGTGTGCAGGTTGTGTGGTCTGGCAAAGCTGTGAGTTTGACCTCAAGGGCTGCAACATCGCCATGAGAGTTCTTTACAACCAAATCAGTTCTGGGCAGGGCTCCCTCCACGAACTGCTGGAATGGCTGATAGGTTGACTCAAAGGAAAAGTAGCACTCTTCCGATTGAGGATCTACGCCGAAGGCTTGACCGAACGGAATTGTGTCGATAGATATGTCGAGATTGTCATCTACAACAATATAGTTTGATTCCATTCCCTTGCCTGACATATAACAACACAGCGATGCCGGGAACGATGAGTTGAACTGGTTCTTCCCCCAACTATCTTTCCTTGAGAAGTCTCTGCTTGTATTATTTAATCCATAAAGTGATGGCATATAGTTTCTCCTTTTTACCATTTCATTTCTCGTATTTAATATGTTTCAGGCACCTTGGCTCGTATTGTTCTAATCCGCCAACCTGAATTAATTCATCGCCTTCGCTGAGGCGGTGCGTAAAGTAAGCGTCTTCTCCACAAAAACAAACGGCTGGGCAAACTTCGACGCTCGTAGCAAATGGCATAATCATCTGAACCTCTTCAAACGGTTCGGCTCTGTAAGAAAGCTGGAGCGTGGAAATTAAAACAGTCTTTCCAGACTTATACAATTCAATGACCGCATCAGCGGACCCCTCAATCATAAACATTTCGTCAACAGCGACAACATCCGTGCAGAACGGCATTTGCTTTAAGATTTCTTCACCGTTTGGCACACGGTGTGCAGCCCACTCAATGCCAGAGTGTGTGACAACTGACTCAATTGAGTATCGTTCGTCTACAGACGGCTTAAAGAGGGCGATGTTTTTTTTCTGATATGAGTATCTTTCCAAGGCAGACAAGAGTCGAGTGGTCTTGCCTCCATACATCGGACCCGTGAAGATTTTTAACTCAGCCACCTACCACCTTCCGTAAAGTTCATCCAACCTGCGCTGGCGCAACTCTTCTTCACTTGGTTTGTTTCGCTCTTCGAGAATGTTCATCAGCTTCGCAGCAGAATAGCAGACCACCCATATAAATAAAATATCAAGAATCATTTTCACTTCCTTTTAATTTTTCAACGTTCTCTGGGCTGCGCTTGAGTAACTGCACGTCATTCGCCCTAAAGACACGAAGGGCACCCGTCTCATTAATTAAAACATCTGCCCTCTTCATCAACTTATCATAACTAACCAAGATACCCGTCATGGTAAAGCTGCCGTCGGTTCGACCCATGAAATCGGATTCACGGCACCTTACTAAGTCTCCTTTTTCCAATGCTTGTTCCTCCTCTCAACCACCTCGCTCCTACGAGTCCATTTATATTCTGGGCTTTCTGGATCCAGACCCACTTCACGCAAAGCATTTTTTACTTCTTCGATTCTTCGATCGCCAGCCTCACAATCACAATACAATCTCATAACTATCGTCCAATAAACTTTGGCGTAGCCAAACCCATTACAATGACTGCACACCCTCTGCATGATTCCCTTTTCTACTTCTAAGCATCACACACCATTTAGGGTCAACAGTCCACGTGTTCCTCCCGTTTCGATCGGGGTGTCTCCACAAGACGATGAGCACTCCAGATGGCAACTGCTCTAGGATTAAACCAAACTGCTCTCGATCGTGATGATATGCTATCAAGTCACCTACCTGCAATGCTCACCACCTCAGAGGAGTCCTCAATCTGCCTGCCGAACTCAATGTATTGTCCGTCAACTAGGACTTTCCAGTCGTACTCCAGTTTATCCTCTCTGGGCAACTTCTCCACCAACAGACCAATCGGGGAACTCAAATCCCAATGTCGACTGGTCCCTGCTGGGAGCCTCACCAAATCACCTACTCTCATTCACCATCTCCAGATCAGTTGGGCAACAGATAATATTTCCGTCACCATTCAGGCGATTCACCAACCACTCACAACCCGCTGGACTATAGTAGGGTTCAACAATGATGCCCATACATTTTGTGTCGTGACGCACGGTCACCTCCACCAGATCTCCAACTTTAAACATTCTTACACCTCGGCAACAAACGCTTGAAAGCTTCCCACGGGACAGTAATGCCAGCATCTGTGACAGCCTCCCAAGCTTCCATCCGAGTCATCTCTTCCGAGACAACCTCTCCAACAACTTCTTCAAACTTTTTAAAATCAAATCGTCTCTTTGTCACTTAAAACCTCGCTTGCCCAACATGTTTGCACGTCTTGCGAAACTTAAAACCCTTGCAATCACAATAAGTTTTCCCGTTTGGATACTTTGTTACCGTGTATTCTCCGACCAATGTCGTTCGTTTACCGTTGGTGCGGTAACGGAGTTCACGGTTGTGGCAGTCAACGCACCCATTGAAGTCGTGCTCGGCTTTGCCACCACACGCACCACAATAGCGATAGTGATAACCCTCATCGTTATCAACCCATTGACCCTTACGTTGCCATTTAATCCATTCCATTATCTTACTCTCTCTTACTGTCTACCGGCTAACAGGATTAGCCCAATGTTTGTTATGTTTAAAATGGCAAAGCCTGTCAGAACAATTGCTAGAATCACTTGGGTCTCTGTCATCTCAACTCCATCTTACATATACATTATACACGCTGGAGATCCAAAAGTCAAGTGTTTTCTTGAAAAAGGATCTTTTTTATTTACAGCCCGTAGCACATGAAAGGGAACTTTCCTTCAAAAATACTTCCACGAGTGAAGTTCAGGGCTGGAGCCTTCCAAGAAGCCGCCTTGAGGATCGCCCCGTCCGCTGCTCGAACGAAGCAAATGACTGAGGTTTGATTGTCTCTCCTAGCAATCTTAATGTACTTACGACCGCCCGACACAAACACGAAAGGAGCCTGTAGGTTGGGTAGATTTTTCGCATAGTGCTCATCGAACTGCTGCTGAACCTTAGCAACAAAGTTCGGAAGCTCTGCATCAACCATTTCTTCCGTCACAAACATATCAACTTCCATTCTTCCCATAGCTAACCTCTCTTTGTCATTCTCTCAAAAGCAGGAAGGACAACCCCCCCATCACTCTTATAATATACCAAAGGTGAAGCCAGATGTCAAGTGTTTTTTTAATTTATTTATAAAATATGATCCCCCATCTGCTTATAATATTTTCTACAAAAAAGCTCAGCCATGAGTGGAGTTACTGGCACTTTGTCTTCCCACCAACTATACCACTCGTCGAGAAACTGCTCTAGACCCAGCGAGATATTGACAGTCGCATACGTGCACATGACCTGTTCTCCCGTCGAGATCGCATCCTCTGTGCTGATCGGATATCCATAAAAATCTGCTATCTCCATAACAAGAGATTTAAACCAACTGTCGTTATAATATAGATCCGATATGCCCTCGTTGTCGCCCAATTTAATCATTTAGTACTCCTGATAGTTTCACGATGTTGTCTCCAATCTGCTTGTGGGTTAAGTTTCTCTTGTGAACCGTGACATTTCTACCAGCCTCGGTATTCAAGATCCTTCTGGCAGAGGTGGCGGTACTGGGGTGTCCATTTATGAAAACCTCTGTCTTAAATTCTTGGAGACATGAGCGGTTAGCCTTCTGTATCCACCACCCGTATGTCGAATCTGACCAGACTATCATCGACGGGTTCAGTAGACATAGGTCTCCCGTAGAGCCGACTGTCGCTATCGTAGAGCCTCCAGCAGAGTGACCAACAACCCGCCAGTCTATTTCGTCGATACCGGCGAGGGCTACATCCTGACGGACTCGCTTTATGAACCTCGTAAAGTCTCCAGAATTTTTCCAAACCTGACCGTTCCTGCCGGTTCTTGTGCTCGTGTTGGTTGACCATGGCATTTCTGGGATTACTACAAAGAAATTTTTATCTGACTGTCGTCTAAATTGTTTTAGTATTCTCTCACGGAATGTCCTCGAAGAGAATCCATGATGACCATGAAACCAAAGAACCCCAATCGTTTTTTTTGATCGGCTTTGCCGGTTGTGAGGGATCCATATAATATAATCTCTAGATAAGTTTGCGTGTTTCGAGTCCTCAATCTCGATCTTTTTAATAAGCGTAGTCGAGTGCTCAGTCGTAGTCTTCATCAGCATCTCTGACCAACGAGCAGCAGTCTTACTGTATACGTTTGCATCTATGTGAATTGATGCTTGTGGTGGAGATAACACCCCTCCAAGAAGGGCTGTAAATAAATATATAAATAACATAAGAGTTTTAACTCCATAACAAATTTAATAAAAAGAAAAGTAGGTCACAAGTATCAAGCAACCTACCGCAACAATATTCTCTCTGGGAGACTCAGCCTTGCAAGAGTTGTCGCATCTTGAACAAGCCGAGTTCTTTGTGTTTGCACTCCAGCATAACGTCAACGTCTAGACCGTGTGTATCTACGGGAGTCCAGTATGAATCGGAGTGAGCCTGTGCACGAATCTTAGGGTCGTTGTGTTCTACGCTACGATCCTGTGAGTAATGGATGACAGGCTTGACATCGAACCACGTAGATGCGGCAAGGGTCATAGCTTCTTTGTCGGTAAGACCGCCGGGGCAAAACTTGTGATGGTGCACGTCGTGTACGATAGGGATAAGAATATCTTTGTGAATGTAATCGTACAGGTGCTGCGTAGACCACATAGAAGCCTTGTCGTCGTTCTCTACGGTAATACGAGCTTGAGCAGTCTCGGACAACTTGTGGAAGTTGGCGCACCAACGCTTGGCTGTGCCTGCAAAGTCGCCGCCGTAAGTACCACCGACATGAATATTGATCTTGGCATACGGTGTAGTAGGCAGACCTAACATGTCAAAGATCTCTGCATGGGTGTTGAGTTCTTTGATGGTATTGTCAACGACTTGCTGCTTGGGTGAACCGAGTACGTTGAATGGACCGGGATGGGTAGTAATGCGATGACCGTTGTCATGGGCGAAGTCGCCTGCATCCATAAGCGCATCGCAAATGTCGTCGTAGTCTGGCAGGTCACGAAGGTTGTACTCGGAAGCCCACGGGAACAAGTCGGATGACATGCGGAAGAAGTGAATGTCGTGCTGGTGATTCCACTTGAGAACCTTGAGCAAGTCACGGCAGTTAGCAAGCGCAAGCTCTGAAGCGTATGGCAGACCACGCTCTTGGAACGTGCGTTTGATCATAGAGCGATTGGTTGTAATGCGTTGAGACTTGGGCACATCTGAAAGGTGTGTGTTGATACAAGCATAACCTAGATTATTTGACATAAGTGTAACTCCTTGACTATTATTACTTCTACAATATAACACATTTTAAATAAAGAGTCAAGCATTATTTTGACTCCAGAGAAGCTGGATCGCAATTATTAAAAAGGATAACGAAACACACACCATCGTTTTAGTCGTGAACATGCTCTCCTTCAGGAACCACCACGTCAACAGCGGAAACACCAAGTAACTTGCAGCGAACGCAAGAAACCTGCCAGCCCACGCTTCTTGAGTGTCCATGTATGCGAACCTTGCGCCGTACAAGTAACATAGTGACGTGGGGATCGCATAAATGCAGACGGTTAGGAACGGTCGGTCTCGCCACCACTCCCATACGAACTGACTATTCACCTGAAACCACCCCAAGGTGTGCCCTGCTACGAAGAACATTGTGGCATAAAACAAATTAGTGCTTGTCAATCCTCACTCCCTGTCGTCTGGTTCATAATTAACATTTGTGACCACCATGATCAGACCACCAGCGACGATCAGGCAGCAAAGAACAATCCTTCCTATAAGCTCCCATTCCATTGGCTCTACCTCTTAGAAGTTGCTTTTGTATAGCCTTGCTTAGACAGAAGAAGCGTGATGCACTCATCAGCCTCAACCACTTGTTTCGTTAGGCTCGCAAGCTCCTCAACGATATTCGGGTGCTCGGCGACACCTACAGGGTTACTCATGTAGATCTCTAGGTTTGCGGACGCTTCTGCTTTCTTTGCCTGAAAGTGTAGTAGCGTTGCGTTTAGTAACTTATCTCTCATCTGGTTTTCCTTTTCTTATTATAGTCCATTTTTGTTTATGAACAAGTTTTTTAAATTGATACTCTGCGGATTGTGCTTCTGATCGAGTAGGGTACTCTCTGTTCCAGACCAAGGCTACTGGTCTTCGGCATCTTGTGTACTTGGCACCACGTTTAGTGTGATTGTGTTCGTGAAGCCTCCTCCGAAGATCTGTGGTCACTCCGGTATACAGAGTCTTGTCCGCACACTCAACCACATAAAGATGCCACATCTCTAAGCCTTGCTCATGAGAACAAGACCGTCCTCATACTCATCATCTGTTTCTGAACAGCCGTGCCATAAGACAGAAATAATTCTAGGCTGAGTATTGGACAGAACCTCCATCACCAACCCCAGACGCTGCTGGTCTTCGAGCCCCATAAGTCTTGTTTCGTTCGGGTGTAACCTAACCAAATCTCCGGGCTTAACCTTCACTCTATTCATGCGCTGAACTCACTACAACAAAATTTAATAAATTAAAATCAGAAATTTCGGCATAACTTCCGTTGGTTTGCAGGACTGGCTTGAGCCACCTGACCCTCACGTGAATGTCTCCGTGATTGTCTGTGGATGAAATAACCAAGCCGACCTCTCCGTCGAAGAGCCCATAGGTGGAGGATGTCGGAAAGTAAAGCTGACGCTTTTCCGTCGAAAACCTGACCAAGGAGCCGGTGGGGTCTGTGACTCCGGCTTTCATCATCGCTCTTCCCAGAGTCGCCAGCCTGCTTGGGTCACGGCACCTTCAGCTTGGTTCTTTTGCTTCTTATGAGAGGCGAAGACCTCTTCTCCGTTAGGCAGGCGCAGCAAGTATTGCGAGCCTCGGACGTGCTCAACGACAAGAGCACCTTCAAAACCCTGCTGTGTTAGCAGTTTCCCGCACATGGCTCGACGTTCACGGGCGAACTGTACTCTCTGTTCTGCTGTTAGACGCTGGCGACCACCACCACGATTTTTACGACGATTTTCCATAACCTATCTCCTTGTCTCTAACTTACACACTAATATAACACTATCGACGAGCATTGTCAAGGGCTTTTTTACTTTTTCTTACCCTGTCCACACAAATATTATACCCGGCTTGATTATGACGATCAGTTTCTGTCATGCAGTCCATGACCGCAAATCTAAACTCGTCATTTGGCTGGACCCAAACGTGGTTCCAGACTGCTGCTGCTATGAATCCCAAAGAGACCAAAATTAATGTTTCACGAATCATAAACAAAATACTCCAAAGTTGTAAAGAATAAAACCACAGGCGAGCAGCAGAATTGCCGTGCCCATCTCTATCAAAAAATTAAAATTATTCAATCTTCTCCTTTGGCTGAACCTTCTCAAGCAAGTTTGATTGTACCGGTCGAGGTTGCGGGAGGGAGCTATCCCAGTTGACGAAATGAACCATTGAGCAAGCATAGGTTTCATCGAAAGTTTTCTGCCCCAAGTAAATCGCAAGCTCTGGCTTCAGATTGATCTCTGGGACAACTTGCCCTTTGGGTGGGGTTGGCTTGTGGATCCATACCAGATCCCCAACCTTAATATTATTATTTAAAAGGTGCTTCATCACGCTTACCTCCACGTCGAGTAAGTTTTATCTGTTATGACTCTCAGGTCTTTCTTAGGAATTAGGTACTCCCTGATGAGTTGGTCGCCCACTTCGCCCGTGACCACAAGCGCACGGTCATCATTATAGAAGCGCAAGATGCGCCCTTTTATATCGTGCGTTATAATAATAACTTTATCGCCTTCTTTCATATCTTTCCCACCATGTCTCTTGCTAGTTTGAGGTAACCTTCGTGTTCTGTGGTAACATTTCCATCGTGCCATCGGATAAGGTAACTTCTCTTGGTACGGTCCCATAAATTCTTTTCGTACATTTCGAGCACGATGCCGGG
>Ga0181412_1000173_pt1 | contig 27200 bp, 27 predicted proteins | sample 35SPOviralmetaG_FD_130113 | JGI IMG/M metagenome (GOLD analysis project Ga0181412, IMG submission 130113) | Marine viral communities from the oligotrophic San Pedro Time Series (SPOT) site, San Pedro Channel, CA, USA - 35 SPOT_SRF_2012-08-15 | ecosystem: Environmental > Aquatic > Marine > Strait... | reverse complement strand
GTCGATGGTACTACTACAACAATTAATTCTACTACTTTAACAGTAGATGATAAAAAGATAACTGTTGCGGAAGGTTCAGGAAGTGCATCTGCAGCAAATGAATCCGGATTAGAAGTTGGAGTTGGCGCAACTGGTGCATCATCAAACCCTTCCGTGATATACTATTCAAGTGGAAATGAGTGGATATTAAATAGAAATACAGAAATTTCTGGGCAATTACTTGTTCAAGTTGATGCAGATTCTTCTATATTAATGGGTAATGCTGGTACAGGTGCTTCTAAAATATATGCTGGTGCAAGTCAGGAATTATATATAGGTGGTAATAATGCTTATAAACTCCGATTTAAAACTAATGGCGATATCGTCATGGATAATGGTGGTAAACTTGGAGTTGGAGTAGCCAGTCCCAATGATCCACTTGAAGTAGCAGGTACACTTACATCTCAGCACAATATAGTATCTAATACTAGATACCCTATGGTATCTGTAAGAAGTAATAGAAGTATAAACGATTATGGTGGATTATTAAAACAATATGCAAGACTAGATTTAGTTACGCCAGGTACAAATACAAGTGGTGAAAGTAGTGCTCATGGTTATGGTGATTTAAGATTCTCTTTAACAAGTGCTTCTGATAATACATTAGATGATGTTATGACAATTAGATATAATGGTAAAGTCGGAATTGGAACAAATACTCCAATGTCTCATCTGCATGTGAATAAAGATACTACTGGTCATAACACAGATGGTATCACTCTAGGTAAAGTAGAAGCTAATGGTTGGATAGATACAAACGAAGAAATGGGTCGGCTATCTTGGGCAGCAAGTTATGGTACTGGTTCTTCATTTGTACCGGCTATAGGTGCTTACATTTCTGCTAAAGCAGATGCTAATTGGAATCTAAATGAAGCTCCTACAAGACTTGGATTCTTTACAGCTCCTGAAAACTCACTTACTCCAGTTGAAAGAATGAGAATTAGTAAAGATGGCAACGTTATAATAGGAAATTCAACCTACGGCTCAAGTTTAGGTCAATTAAGAGTTATAAATGATGCAGCTTCGGCACCAGCCTCTTTATCTTTATTAGGCTATAACAATATTAGTGATAATACAGAATTTGCAAAAATAGATTTTGCTTCTCAAATATCAGGTACAGGTGGAAACCCAACTGCAAAAATTGCAGCAAATATTGAAGGCACAAATGAAAGAGCTGCTCACTTAACCTTCCATACACATAATGATGGTGGCAGTTTACAAGAAAGAATGAGTATTACAAGTGCTGGAGATGTTTCAGTAGCTTCTGGTGGTGGACTTTATTTTAGTGGCACAACTCGATCAACTTCTGTTAATTCTCAAGCATATATAAGAGAAGCCGGGTTAAATTTAGATATTAAAGGTAACGATAACGTAAGATTACTAGGAGATGGCGGTAATATAATATTACATGCAGATTATACGGGCCAGGTTCGAGTAACCGGAGACCTTAGTGTTGCAAAAAGCTCAATTACTGCATGGAGTACAGGTTATAATTCACTACAAGTTGGTGGCCGAGGATTTGTTGGAGCGCACAGTAGTAGTGATCTTTATCTCGGACAAAATGCTTATTATAATAGTGGATGGAAATATGAAGCTTCAGTAGCAGCATCACTAACACAGCATTCTGGCGGCCAGATAACCCATTTTGTTGCAGCTGCAGGTACTGCGGGAAATGCAATAACTTGGACTAGAGCTATTCATGTAAAAACTAATGGGTATGTTGGTTTCGGAGGGAGTTCTAACCCTAGTTTCCCAGTTGAAATTAATTCCACTACTGGAGCCGATGCTTTACAAGTGGTCGGTAGAAGTGGTGATAATATCTCCTCATTTGCATTTTCTAATAATGCAAAAAGTGTTAGTAGTTATATTCAAAGTGATTCTTCATGGATGAGAGTAAGGGCAGATGGTGGTTTCCACTTTAAGAGAGGCGGTACACCTTCTACGTCCAGTAGTAATGCGTTTACAATAACAGATGCTAATTTAATTGTAACTGCCGATAGTTATCTTAATGGCGACTTAACAGTAGGAACTGATAATTCTAATCCCGGCGCGATATACATTGCTGATAACTCATCAACGGCTTATACACTAGGTATTATTGGTACTGGTACAAGACAATTTGAATTTAGAGGTTCTTCATCTGGAGCAGATTACAATACTTCATTTACAAACCCAAGTAGCGGCGGCCATAACTTAACTGTTAATGGAAATTACACTGCTGTTTCTGCTAGTAATAGTGCTATTCTAATTAATGGTAATAGTGGTGGTTTGAGTTTTACTGGTGGTAATAATAGGATATATTTTAATAGTGCTCGAGCGTTAGAAGGTAATGGAACAACTCTCCAATTAGGGGAAGGACATACTACTGGTCTATATCAAATGGCCACAAATACTTTCTATGGTAATATAAACCCTGCTTCTGATGATACTTATGATTTAGGTAGTGGCTCAGTCAGATGGCGAAATATATATACTGGAGATTTACACCTTTCTAATGAAGGTAAAGAAGAAGGTAATGAAGTAGACGGCACGACAGGTAATTGGACAATACAAGAAGGTGAAGAGCATTTATATATTATAAATAATAAGAGCGGCAAGAAATTTAGATTCGCTTTAGAGGAAATAGAATAATGGCATATTTTCAAGGTGCAGCAAGCCGAGGACTAACATACCATACAACAATAACAGTTGGAAGTGAAGGTGATGGATATAAAGATACTTACTTTCCAGTCTGGTGGTGGGGCGGCCCATCGTCATGGGGTGCACATAAAATACAGATATCTAGGACATATTCATCAGCAGGACCGAGTGACCACGGAACACATAAAGCAGGAATAAAGTTTGAATGTGTCGGCAATAATAATGATTGGGGTGGCGATCCTCACCATTTTACTCTTGTTCAGTATCAATATACATATAGGTCATGTATTGCAGGAGCTGGAAGCACAGCACATAATATGAAATTTTATGCACTTTTAAGAGCTGGTGGGTATCAGTATAACATAGTAACAGAAGGTTTTGAGCCAGGGGTTACCATAGGCAACCACACTACCGATCAGAATACTTACTCAGCAGGTTCGCCCTCATATTTAAGCGGTACTACTACTAACAACTATCCAGCGGTAAATTATCATGGAGCATAACGAAAACATGTCACCACCAGCTTATACTGGTGTTTTTATCCAAGAAGAATTTACATTAGATTCTGGAGAAGTCATTGGGTTTGCTCCTCATGACTGGCTATTAGAGATGGGTGTAACACAAGATGATGTAGATGCTGCTATAGTAAGACAAAACTGGCGTCCTATCAGAAAAGAAAGAGATAGATTATTAGCAGAGACAGATTGGATTGTAACTAAACATGCAGAGGCTGGTACAAGTGTTCCTGCCGAGTGGGTTACATATAGAGAAGCATTAAGAGATATTACAGAAGACGGCAATTATCACGATAATATCACATGGCCAACTAAACCTTAGGTATAAATAGTAATATGGCAAAACCAAATTCAAGACAAACATTCGTTGACTACTGCCTCAGAAGCTTAGGAGCTCCTGTGGTTGAAATTAATGTCGATGATGATCAAGTAGAAGATAGAGTTGATGAAGCGATTCAATTATATCAACACTATCATGCGGACTCGATTGAAAAAGTTTATCTAAAACATAAAATTACAGCATCTGATATGACTAATGGTTATATACCTATTACTGATATGATTACTGATGTTGTTCGTGTTATGCCTATTAGAGATACTATGGCTACGAATAGTCTGTTTGACGTTAAATATCAAATACATTTAAATGATGTGTATAGTTTAGGATTTCTAGGTTCACTTGTGGATTATGAAATGTCAATGCAGTGGATGTCATTATTAGATATGATTATGGATTCTGATGATAAACATATATCGTTCGATCGCCACAAAAATAGATTAAGAATAGACATGGACTGGGCAAATGAAGTAGCTGTAGACCAATATATAGTGGTTGAATGTTATAGAATCATAGACCCTGACACATATACTGATGTATATAACGATTACTTCTTAAAAAGATATGCTACTGCTCTTATTAAACAGCAGTGGGGCCAAAACTTATTAAAGTTTGAAGGTATGACAATGCCTGGTGGTGTTCAATTCAATGGTAGACAGATTTTTGAAGATGCCAAAGAAGAACTAGAGAAATTAAACGAAGAAGTAAGATTGAACTGGGAACAACCAGTCGATTTCTATACGGGATAAACTATGCCTAGGAATGTATATTTCAGTCAGGCAGTAAGATCCGAACAAAATCTATACGAAGACCTGATTGTAGAATCACTAAAAATATTTGGACAAGATGTCTATTATATACCAAGAACTCTTGTAGAAAGAGATACTATTTTAGGCGAAGATCCGGCATCTAGTTTTGATGACGCATATCTTATTGAAGCATACATTGAGAACCAAGATGGGTTCGAAGGTGCTGGAGATTTATATCAAAAGTTTGGGTTAGAAGTAAGAGATGAAGCAAACTTTATTATATCTAAACGTCAATGGGAAAGATTAATAGGTTTATATAATAACTCTTTGAATACTATAAAGCCGCAAGAAGGTGATTTAATATTCTTACCGATGTCTAATTCTTTCTTTGAAATAACATTTGTAGAACACGAAAAACCTTTCTATCAATTATCTAATTTACCAGTTTATAATTTGACTTGTTCTCTCTTTGAATATAGTGAAGAGAAATTTGATACTGGTATTTCTGCTGTCGATGATTTAGCGGCACTCGATGCTTATCAAACCACTTTAAAAGTTGGAGTTACAGCCAATGCACACTTTACTAAAGGTGAGATAGTATCACAAACATTAGTAGCTGCATCATCTGATTATTCACTCGGACCTCCAGTTGTAGGCACTGCTCCTATCGTAGTATCCGGTACAGTATCTAGTGTTAATAAACTATCTACTACATCGGCAGAAATAACTGTTATAAATGTAGGTGTAACTGGTGGAGATGGCACCATGAGAGAGTTTACAGTTTCTAATACTCTTGGTTTAGTAGGTGCAGAAAGTACTAATACTTGTTTAATAACTAATGTATATGATGTAGCAGATACACAATCATTTGCATTAGATAATACAGCACAAAATTATAACTTTGAAATAGAAGCTGATGGGTTCTTAGACTTTACAGAAAGTAATCCATTCGGCGACCCATCGGAGACTTACTAATGTTTGGAGGTCATTTCTATCATTCAACCATGAGAAAAGCCGTAGCAGTCTTTGGTACTATCTTTAATAATATTAGTGTTATTAGAACCAAAGCTGATGGCACCGTTTTAAATCAAATTAAAGTACCATTATCTTATGGCCCGAAACAAAAATTCTTAGCTAGACTTGACGGGTCTGCTGGAGCAGATGCTTCCATGGCAATGAAACTGCCTAGAATGGCGTTTGAAATCTCGTCATTAGAGCTAGATTCAACACAAAAATTAAGTAAAAGAAATACTATTACTGAATCTCATGCTTCAGATGTTACTAAAAAGAAAACTATTAAACATGAAGTTGCATATAATATTAATATGTCTTTATTTGTTTTGGCTAAAAATCAAGACGATGGTTTACAAGTAGTAGAACAAATACTTCCGTACTTTCAACCAGAATATACTGTTACTATAACACCAGTTACTGGTTTTGCGTATAAACAAGATGTGCCTATTATTCTTACAGGTGTTACTATAAGTGATGATTATGAAGGTGACTTTGTTACTAGAAGAGCACTAATATATCAACTTGACTTTACAATGAAAATGAAATTCTTTGGGCCTACTGGTAACCAAGGAGTTATTAGAGAAGTTAATATAGACTTTAATAATGACGCTGGTGGAGCAGAAATATTAGAGAATATGGACTTCACTATTACACCTTCTAATGCTGACGAGGATGATAACTTTACAGTTACTACTACAATTAGTTAATTGTTATGGATATAATTATGGATAAAAAAGATAAACTTACCGCGTCTCTAGCAAAGAACTTACCGACTATCAAACAAGATAGACCTATTAAGATTGATAAAGATGTCAAAGATGATTATGAGTTCTCGCGAGACACATATAAAAATTTAATAAAAACTGGAGTAAACTCTCTAGATGTTTTAGCTGAATTGGCTAGAGAATCAGAACACCCCAGAGCCTTTGAAGTACTATCTACTACTATTAAAAATTTAGGAGATACTACTGAAAAACTTATGACCTTACAGAAAAGTAAGAAAGAATTAAATAAGAAAGAGAAAGAAGAAGAAGAACAGAAACGTGTTACTAATAATAACGTGTTTGTAGGTTCTACAACCGATCTCCAAAGGTTATTAGCGCAAGATAATGAGAAGATTATAGACCATGCAGAGGATAAAGAATAGCGAGTTTGGCTATCTAGGCAATCCATCTGTTAAAAGAGACGGCGTAGAAACCCAATTCACTAAAGAAGAAGTACAGGAATATGCTAAATGCATGAACAATCCTGCGTACTTTGCTCGTACATATATAAAAGTTATATCACTTGATTTAGGTCTAGTGCCATTTGACTTATATCCATACCAAGAAAAGATGTTTCATCACTTTAATGATACTAGATTTAGTATTGTTTTAGCGTGTCGTCAGTCTGGTAAAAGTATATCTTCGGTAGTATATCTACTCTGGTATGCATGTTTTCACCCAGAAAAGAATATTGCTATCTTAGCTAATAAAGGTGCAACTGCTCGTGAAATGTTGGCGAGGGTAACTCTTGCATTAGAAAATCTACCATTCTTTCTTCAGCCTGGTTGTAAAGCATTGAATAAAGGTTCTATTGAATTTTCTAATAACTCTAAAATAATGGCGGCTGCTACAAGTGGTTCATCTATTCGTGGTTTATCTATTAACCTGCTATTTCTTGATGAGTTTGCATTTGTAGAGAATGACTCACAATTTTATACCTCCACATATCCAGTTGTTTCATCTGGTAAAGATACTAAGGTTATTATTACTTCTACTGCTAATGGTATTGGTAACGTATACCATAAGATATGGGAAGGTGCTTCGCAGGGAACTAATGAGTATAAACCCTTTCGTGTTGACTGGTGGGACGTGCCAGGTCGTGATGAAGCGTGGAAAAAAGAGACTGTAGCAAATACATCAGAACTACAGTTCGAGCAAGAGTTTGGTAACACATTCCACGGCCGTGGTAATACTCTTATTGATGCAAATCATTTACTAGCTCAAAAGTCAGAAGAACCTTTAGAATATAAAGAGAACATTTGGGTTTATGATTTACCAGAAAAGTCTCATGATTATGTCATGACCGTTGATGTTGCAAAAGGCAGGGGTCAAGATTACTCTACATTTAATATTATTGATGTAAGTAAAAGACCTTTTGAGCAGGTAGCTACTTTTAGAGATAATAATATATCACCTATGCTATTACCAGATATTGTGTATAAATATGCAAATTACTATAATAAAGCATATGTTATAATAGAAAGTAATGACCAAGGAGCAGTAGTTTGTAATGGGTTATACTATGATTTAGAATACGAGAATATGTTTGTAGAATCATCTATTAAAGCTAATGCACTTGGCGCTACAATGACAAGAAGAGTAAAAAGAATTGGTTGTTCTACAATAAAAGATTTAGTAGAACAGAGAAAGTTATTAATAAAAGACGCAAATACTATTGTTGAAATGAGTACTTTTGTAAGTAAAGGTAATTCTTATCAGGCTATAGGATCCAACCACGACGATTTAATGATGAATTTAGTCATGTTTGCATGGTTTGTTACTACTGATATATTCGAAGGTTTTGCCGATGTTAATATGAAAGATATGTTATATAAAGAAAGATTAAAAGCAATACAAGATGATATGCTACCATTTGGGTTTATACCAGAAAATGAAGATGCTCCTACTGGCGAAAAGTTGCCAGGTGACGATAATCTTTGGTTCGAAGGAGATGCATTTGATCGGTTGTTGCGGTAGGATGTGGTTATTTATAAATAATAGTAGTGAAAATAAACGTATTATGAAAAACTTATTAACTAACTCAATGAGAGGATAAAGCGATGGCATTTCAAGTATCACCAGGAGTTCAGGTCAATGAAATAGATGCATCAGGTGTAGTACCTGCGGTATCAACTTCTATTGGCGGAATGGCTGGGTCATTTAATTGGGGGCCGGTGGCTAAGATTGTAACTGTAACTTCGGAGAAAGAACTAGCAGAGACATTCGGAACACCAGATTCCAATACGTACAAATATTTCCTCACGGCGGCATCATTTTTGAAGTATGGTGGCGCTCTCAAGGTAGTTCGAGCTAAAACAGGGCATGATAATGCTACTGCTGGCGGCGGCGGACTCTTTGTGGGAAATGAAACAGATTATGAAGCACTAAACCTCGGCGGTACTAGTGAGGGAGCGTGGGTTGCTAAATACCCAGGCGAACTAGGGAACAGTTTAAAAGTAGAAGTATGTCCAGCGAATGCAACAGCATTTGGAGCCTGGGCTTATGCTTCTAGTTTTTCTGGAGTACCTGGCACCTCAGATTACGCTGTAAGTTTAGGCAAAACTTCTGCAAACGATGAACTTCATATTGCAGTAATTGATGTTAATGGAGCATGGTCTGGTAAAGCAGGAACAGTATTAGAAACTTTTGAATTTGTTTCACAAGGTTCAGATGCTAAATCATCAGACGGAACTTCGAATTATTATGTAGATGTTATTAACAATAGATCAGAATATCTCCGATGGCTAGATAAACCAACAGGTTTAACAAATGCCGGAGCTGCTATTTCTGCTACTAGCTCTTACACTACTGTAACGGCAGCTGTTAGTAATACTCTTTCTGCGGGTACAGACGATAATAGTCCTCTTGCATCTGAAATCGGAACAGGTTTAAGCCTATTCGCTGATTCAGAGACAGTAGACGTAAATTTATTGTTTGCATACCCTGATGCCGGGTCAACCGACACGGATATTGCTGGACATCTTATCACTACTGCGGTAGGTAGAAAAGATTGTATGGCATTTATATCACCACCTATCACATTATCAAGAGATTCTGCTACACCAAATAGTGCAATTACTACTTGGATGGCATTAGGTGCTATATCATCAACCTCATATGCAGCTGCAGATTCATCTGCGGTTTATGTATATGATAAATATAATGACACTTATCGTTGGATTGGTGCAGCCGGCCATCAGGCAGGTGTATGTGCTAATACTGATAATGTAGCAGACGCATGGTTCTCACCAGCTGGTGTAAATCGTGGCCAACTTCTTGGTATTACTAAGTTGGCATATAATCCTTCTAAAGGACATAGAGATGAACTTTATAAAGCAAGAGTTAATCCAATTGTATCATTACCTGGTCAAGGTACTATACTCTTTGGAGATAAAACTTTGCTTAAGAGACCATCTGCTTTTGACAGAATTAATGTCAGAAGATTGTTCATAGTATTGGAGAAAGCAATATCAACTGCTGCTGAGGCGCAACTATTTGAATTTAATGACGAGTTTACTCGTGCGCAATTCAGAAACTTGGTCGAGCCATTCCTTAGAGACATTAAAGGTCGAAGAGGTCTGACTGACTTTGCGGTTGTATGTGATCAAACTAACAACACAAGTCAAGTAATTGATTCTAATAGATTTGTGGCTGATATCTTTATCAAGCCAGCCAGATCAATTAACTTCATTACTCTAAACTTTGTGGCAACAAGAACCGGCGTCGATTTCTCTGAAATCGCTGGCGTATAAGGGAGAATAGAAAATGGCAATTTTAGGCGTAGATGATTTTAAATCTAAATTAGTGGGCGGTGGCGCTCGTGCTAACATGTTCAAAGTTACTTGTAACTTTCCAAGTTATGCTCAAGGCGATGTCGAGTTAACTTCTTTCTTATGTAAAGGTGCTCAGATGCCTGCATCAGTAATTAGTCCTATTATGGTACCTTTCCGTGGTAGACAATTACAGATCGCTGGTGATAGAACCTTCGAACCTTGGTCAGTAACCATCATTAATGATGTTGACTTTAATGTTCGTGGTGCTTTTGAAAGATGGATGAACGGTATTAACAACCACAATGAAAACACAGGACTATCTAATCCTACTGACTATCAAGCTGACATGATTGTAGAACAATTAAATAAAGCTGGACAAGTCACTAAGAAGTATGATATCCGTGGAACATTCCCTACAAACGTGAGTGCAATTGAATTATCTTATGATAGTGAAAATGCAATTGAAGAGTTTACTGTTGAACTACAAGTTCAATATTGGGAGTCCGATACTACATCATAATTTGATGTATAAATATAATAGAAGGAGGGGTTTAACCCCTCCCGATATTATTTGAGGAAAAAGAATATGGCAGAATTTTTTGGTTTTGAAATAAAACGAAAAGGTCAAGAAGAACCTATAAGGCCTTCATTTGTACCTAATACGGACGAAGACGGCACTGGTGTTATTACTACCGGCGGTCATTTTGGCGCGTATCTTGATTTAGATGGTGATAAGGCTAAAAATGAAGTCGATTTAATATTTAAGTATAGAGATATTGCATCTCAACCAGAGTGCGATGCAGCTATTGAAGATATTATCAATGAATCTATTGTTGGTGATAACGACGAAGCACCTGTTAATTTGGTTCTTGATCAATTAGAAATTTCTGATAAAATTAAAGAATCTGTAAAGAATGAATTTGAGAGTATACTAAGGTTACTTAATTTCAATGCATATGCACATGATATATTCAGAAAGTGGTATGTAGACGGAAGATTACCTTATCATATTATTATTGATGATAGTTCACCAAAGAATGGTATAAAGGAACTAAGATATATTGACCCTACTAAATTAAGAAAGGTTAAAGAAGTAGAAGAAGTACAAGACCCTAAGACTGGGGCAAAAATTATTAAGAACGAACAAGAATATTTCTTGTTCCAAGACACTAAGATGAATAGTGCAGGCCAAGGTTTAAAGATACACCCTGACGCAATATGTTATGCGACTTCAGGAATGTTATCACCTGATAGAAAGAGAATACTATCTTACTTGCATAAAGCAATTAAACCTGTTAACCAACTGCGTATGATGGAAGATTCATTGGTTATCTACAGAATAAGTAGAGCGCCAGAACGTAGAATCTTTTATATTGATGTTGGTAACCTACCGAAAGGTAAGGCAGAAGAATACTTAAAAGGTATTATGAGCCAGTATAGAAATAAATTGGTATATGATGCCAAGACTGGTGATATAAAAGACGATAGAAAACATATGAGCATGATGGAAGATTTCTTCTTACCGCGTAGAGAAGGTGGAAGAGGTACTGAAATTTCAACATTGCCTGGTGGTGAGAACCTAGGGCAGATTGATGATATTATATACTTCCAGAAAAGATTATATAAGTCATTGAATGTTCCTATTAGTAGATTAGAACAAGAGCAGCAATTTACTTTAGATAGAAGTACCGAAATCTCTAGGGACGAGATTAAGTTTAAGAAGTTTATTGATAGATTAAGAAAAAGATTTACTGATATGTTTAATCAGTTATTAAGAACTCAACTGATTCTTAAAGGTATTATTACAGCTGCTGATTGGAACGAGTGGAAAACATATATTGCATATGACTTTATTGAAGATAACTACTTCTCTGAATTAAAAGAATCAGAGATGATGCGAGAAAGATTTGAGATGTTAGGCACAGTAGATGAATATGCTGGTAAGTATGTTTCTATTGAGTGGATTGCAAAGAATGTTCTTAAAATGGATGATGATTCCATGAAAGAAATGGAAGACCAGATAGCTGCTGAAAAGGAAGCTATGGGTGGGGATGAAGACGAAGATCTTGACTTTTAAATTATTATAAATATATACTAGGAGAACTAAATAATGACTATTGAAGAATTAATTGATAATGTTGAAAAAGGTAATAATATCGGTGCTGGTAAAGCATTCGATGGTGTTATTGCTCAAAAATTACAAGCTGCTATGGATGCAAAGAAGATACAAATTGCGTCTAGTATAGGCAAACCTTCTGACGATGGTGTCGCAGAAGAGTAAATTAATAGGAGAAGAACTAGAATGAGACTTATATCAGAGTATCATGACAGTAACCTTCAGGTTATTACAGAAAAAAATAAGAACGGTGGCAAAACGTATGTCATCGAAGGCGTGTTTATGCAGGCCGATAAAAAGAATAGAAACGGTAGAGTATATGAGAAATCTATACTAGAAGGTGCCGTTAATAAGTACGTAACAGAACAAGTTAAGACTGGTAGAGCGGTCGGGGAATTAAACCATCCCGACGGACCGACTATCAATCTTGATAAAGTTTCACATAAGATTACTGAACTCAAATTTGAAGGAAGTGATGTTATTGGAAAAGCATCAATATTAAATACCCCTATGGGCAAGATCGTTGAAGGTCTTCTTGAAGGTGGAGTTAAGCTTGGTGTTTCAAGTCGTGGTATGGGAACTCTTGTGAATAAACAAGGTGCATCGCATGTTGGAAAAGATTTTATGCTTTCCACAGTCGATATCGTTCAAGACCCTAGTGCTCCAGAGGCGTTTGTCAATGGAATCATGGAAGGTGTTGAGTGGATATGGGACAACGGTGTACTGAAACCACAAGAAATTGAGATAATTGAGACTGAAATAAAAGAAGCTCGAGGTATTGGCGCTGCTAATATTGAGATTAAAGCTTTTAAGAATTTCCTCTCTAAACTTGTAAATTCTTAATAGAGGAGAATACAAATGTCAATAGACAAAAATAAACTAGAAAATGAACTAGTAGTCGATGACATATCAGAAGATGCTGAAGAGCTTGAGAACGAGCTCGTTGAAGACCAACAAGTTGAAGACGAAGAAGTTCTTGAAGCCAAAGTAAAGGAAGAAGAAGACGAAGATGACGAGGAAGAAGTCGATGAGTCAGCCGATGAGGATGACGAAGAAGACGAAGAGCCTGAAGTCAAAGAAATTTCTGTTCCTAAAACTAAAGCTGGAGTAATTCAAGCAGCAGTTGATATGTTAAAGAAAGCTAGAAAAGAAGATGCGCAGAAGATTTTTGCTAAAATGGCGAAAGTTGACGAAATGGAAGATAACGAAAAGAAATCTATCTCTGACGTTGACAAAGCAATTAAATCAGCTCCACAAAAGAAAAACGAACTTAAAGCGAAAGCTAAAGTTGAGTCCGTTGATTTTGAGGAAGATTTAGATGCAGTAATCGCTGAAGAAGCTACTTTATCAGATGGATTCCGTGGCAAAGCTGCAACAATTTTTGAGGCTGTACTTACAAGTAAGTTGGCTCATGAAGTTGAAAGGCTAGAAACAGAGTACGCGCAAAATCTTGAAGAAGAAGTATCTGATGTTAAAAGCGAACTAGTTGAGAAGGTTGATTCCTACTTAAACTATGTTGTTACTAACTGGATGGATACAAATGAAGTTGCAGTAACAGAAGGTCTTAGGACTGAAATTGCTGAAGACTTTATGACTTCTTTACAATCAGTGTTCAAAGAACATTATATCGATGTGCCTGAAGGTAAGGTTGACATTGTGGAAGAACTTTCCGCATCAGTCGCTGAACTAGAAGAAACATTAAACAAAACCACAGAAGATAATATCAAATTACACGAATCAGTTCAAACTTTAGAAAGAGCTGATGTAGTAAGAGAACAATCTTCAGGGCTTGCGGACACAGAAGCTGAGAAATTAGGTTCTTTGGTTGAAGATATTGAATTTGATAACAGAGATAACTTTGAAATGAAAGTTAAAGTTGTTAAAGAATCATACTTCACAAAAGAAATTAGTGAAACAGCTGATGAAGTATCAAGTATTGCGGGAACTGACGAAGCACCAGCTGATGTTAGTGATGCAATGTCAAGATACTCACAAGCAATCTCGAAATTTAACAAGTAATCTAATAGGGGAAAACAAAAAATGTTTAACGCAGATTCAAACTTAATGGAAAAATGGGCTCCAGTACTAGAACACGATGAAGTGCCTAGTATTGCTGACAAGCACAAGAAAGCTACTGTAGCTAGATTGTTGGAAAACCAAGAAATGGCACTTCGCGAGAATGCCCAACATGCTGGTGGCAACTTCATCTCTGAAGCAGCTGCAGCTAATAACCAGGCCGGCACAGATATCGGAACTTTCGATCCTGTTCTTATCTCTTTGGTAAGAAGAGCTATGCCTAACTTAATTGCATATGATATCGCTGGTGTACAACCAATGACTGGTCCTACTGGACTTATCTTTGCAATGAAATCTAAGTACAGCACACAGGACGGAACAGAAGCACTTCACGGTGAAGCTGATACCGATTTCTCTGGTGCAGGTACTCACCAAGCAGGACCTACTGGTCTTGAAGGTGTTACTGATGCAACTGGATCTAACTCATCTTTAGCTGATGAAGATACTTCTATCACTTCTGGTGAAGGTATGTCTACAGACGCTGCTGAGAGATTGGGTGTTGGCGAATCAGGCGACGGCGCTTTCGGTGAAATGGCATTCTCAATCGAGAAAGCTACTGTAACTGCTAAGTCCAGAGCTCTAAAAGCTGAATACACAATGGAATTAGCGCAAGACTTGAAAGCTATTCATGGTCTTGATGCTGAAGCAGAACTTGCTAATATTCTTTCTTCTGAGATCCTAGCGGAAATCAATAGAGAGTTGATTAGAACTGTTTATGCTAAAGCTGAACTTGGTGCGCTACAATCATCAGTTGCACTTAAAGGTGTATTTGATGTTGCTACTGATTCAGATGGTAGATGGATGGCTGAGAAGTTCAAAGGTCTTATCATGCAAATCGAAAGAGAAGCTAATATTATTGCTAAAAGCACAAGAAGAGGAAAAGGTAACTTTATCCTAGTTTCTTCTGACGTGGCTTCAGCTCTAGCAGCTTCAGGTATGATGGATTATTCACCTGCTCTAGCAACTAACTTGAACGTTGATGACACTGGTAATACTTTTGCTGGTACATTAAACGGAAGAGTTAAAGTATATGTTGATCCATATGCTGTTGGAGACTTTGTATGTGTTGGTTACAGAGGTACTAACCCATACGACGCAGGTTTATTCTATTGCCCATACGTACCTTTAACTATGGTTAAAGCCGTTGGTGAGAATGACTTCCAACCTAGAATCGGATTCAAAACAAGATATGGAATGCAACAGAACCCATTCGTGGGAACTGCAGCAGGCGCTGGTACTAACCGTGCTAACCCATACTTCAGAATCTTTAGAGTTGACAGCATCATGGTGTAAACCTGATCAAGTTAATTGATTCTTTAAAAGGGGCTCTTCGGAGTCCCTTTTTTTATGCCCAATAAATAACTTGTATAAATAGTAGTATGGAAGAAAAACAAGAAGACGGCCGCTGGAATTGGTGGGGTTTAGTAGAAGACGAGGAAGAAGATGGCGACACTGACGACGAATAAAAACTTTTTAAGTCCTGTAGGATTTCAATTTAAGGTTAATGCCAATGAATTTCCTAATACGGAATATTTCTGTACTGCTGTAACTTTGCCTGGTATATCTTTATCTGAATCAAATGTACCCTATAGAGGCGTTAATATTGCTATGACAGGGGATCGGTTAAATTTTGATGAACTAGCTATAAGGTTTAATGTAACCGAAGATATGGATAACTATATAGAAATGTTTAATTGGATGCATAATATTATAAAAGACCCGAAAGGCGAATCATATAAATTCGATGCTACACTGTCAATTCTTACATCACATAACAATGTAAGTAAGGAAATAACATTTAGAGATTGTTTTCCTACTACATTATCTGCAATAGAATTCTCTACACAACAGACAGAGATTGAATACTTACAAGCAGATGCATCATTTAAGTATACCTATTACGAAATAAAATAAGGGTTTACTTTGCTATCTGCGTATGATATAATAGTACTTAAAACAGCACTATTTTAAACTGGAATATATTATGAATAACTTAGAAAAAATATTAGAAATGTGGAAGAAGGATTCTCTCATAGATGAAATGAGACTGGATGAATCTTCACGTGATTCTGCAAAACTACACTCCAAATACTTAGAACTATATAGCATCAATAAGATGAAGCTAAAGAAGCTTGAACTTGACTTTAAGGTAATACTTAGAGATAAATTTATGCACTATAATGGTAAATTATCCAAAGATGAAATGGACTCTAAAGGTTGGGATTATGATCCACTTAATGGGTTAACAGTACTTAAAGGTGATATGGATAAGTGGTATGACGCAGATCCAATTATCCAAGAACATCAAGCAAAGATGGAGTATACTAAAGAGATGTGTGATATTCTTAAAGAGATAATGGAGAATATTAAATGGCGTCATCAGAATATCAAAAACATGATTGAATGGCGTAAATTTACTAGTGGTATTTAAAGATATACATACTTCATGGACTTAATAAAGATTAAAAAGAAGAATGAATCCTTCTTGGAAATTATCACAGAACCTTCTATAGAACACGAACTAGCAGAACATTTTTGTTTCTTTGTGCCTGGGTATAAATTTATGCCAGCATATAAGAATAGAATGTGGGATGGCAAGATCCGGCTATATGACCTTAGAAAGAAAACTCTTTATACTGGTTTGTTTCAATATCTCCAAGAATTTGCTAATGCTCGTCAATATGATATAGAACTTGACAATGGTTCTTATGGTATGCCTGGTGCTAAAAATATAATAGATATACCTTCTTTATTACAGGAATTAACTTTGACTGCGGGTGGTAGTAAGATAATCCCTCGTGATTACCAATTAGAAGCGCTAGAACACGCACTTAGTAACAGTCAGTCTTTACTATTATCCCCTACAGCCTCTGGTAAATCACTCATAATCTATATGGCAATTAGATTTTTCTTAGAAGTATCTGACCAAAATGTCTTATTAATAGTACCCACAACATCTCTGGTAGAACAGATGTATTCCGACTTTGCAGATTATTCGCAGTTTGATGAATGGAATGTAGACGAAAATTGCCATAAGATTTATGCCGGTAGAGAAAAGTATAACATTCCGAATAGGGTAGTTATAACCACATGGCAATCAATATATAAAGAAAAACATTCTTGGTTTCAGCCTTACGGTATGGTTGTAGGTGATGAAGCTCATTCATTTAAAGCTAAATCATTGACGGCCATATTAGAAAAATGCACAGAATGTAAGTTCCGTATGGGTACTACTGGTACTCTGGATGGAACACAGACACATCAGTTAGTATTAGAAGGTTTATTTGGCCCTGTGCACAAAGTAACTACTACCAAGAAGTTAATGGATAGTAACGATCTAGCACAATTAGATATTAATATATTACTCTTAAAGTATGCTGATGAGTTCTGTAAAGTAAAGAGAGACTATCAAGCTGAGATGGACTTTATTGTAAAGTATGAACCAAGAAACAATTTCATATCTAATCTAGCTATGGATGCTGATGGTAATACTCTTATATTATTTCAGTATGTGGATAAACACGGTAAACCTTTACATAATATGTTACAAGATAAATTTAAGAAAATGGATATCATAGATAGGAGATTATTTTATGTCAGTGGTGAAACCGATGTGGATACGAGAGAAGAAATACGTGCTATCACTGAAAAGGAAAGTAACGCGATTATTGTGGCAAGTATGGGTACTTTTTCTACTGGTATTAATATCAAGCGTCTTCACAATATTATATTTGCTTCACCAAGTAAGAGTCAAATTAGAGTTCTACAAAGTATAGGCCGCGGGCTCAGAAAGTCCTCTGATGGTATAAATACTAAGGTATATGATATTGCTGATGATCTGCACTGGAAAAGTAAGAAGAACTATACATTGGTTCATGCGGCAGAGCGCATTAAAATATACTCAAAAGAGAAGTTCGATTATAAACTATATGATATAAATATTTAATATGGAAGATTTAAACATAAGAAATTTTAAACTAATTAATGGTGATAACATCATAGCATTAGTAAGCAGTAATAATAGAGATAATTATTTAATTGAGATGCCGGTTTCGGTTTTCAGTACAATGATTGGTGGATACCAGTTTGCTCCTTGGTTCCCATTCTCTAAGCAAAAACAATACTCTATAGATAAGCATAACATTGTAGGAGATTCTAGTATTGTTGAAGAAATCAAGGGTGAGTATATTAAATATGCTTTAGAAAAGAAGAAACCATTCCAACCACCCGAGAGTCAAGAAGACTTGATTAATCGACTTACGGCTACTTTAGCTGATAGATTTGAACTAGAAGATGAAATAATAGAAGATGATGAACCACTATCCACTAAGGAAACAGTACATTAATAATAGTATACCTCTATCCCCCCGGATGACTATATTATTATATCATACGCAGATCGTTTTGTCAACCATTTTATCAAATAATATCGCACTGAAAATATATTAAATAACACTTTACTTTTGTTTAAAAGTGTAGTATAATATACTAATTATGGAGGAAACCCAATTATGGCTAAACTAAAACCAAAAGAAAAACCACACTACGTTAACAACAGAGATTTCTCTGAAGCAGTATATGATTATGCTGTGGAGGCTAAACAAGCTCGAGAAAGTGAAATAGATTTACCTATTGTAACTAATTATATCGCAGATTGTTTTATTAAAATTGCCGAAGGCTTATCTCATAGACCAAACTTTGTACGGTATACCTACCGAGAAGAAATGGTCATGGATGCAGTAGAAAATTGTTTAAGAGCAATAGGTAACTATAATATAGAAGCCGCTACAAGAACAGGTAAACCTAATGCATTCTCATACTTTACCCAAATATGCTATTTCGCCTTTATTAGGCGAATAACCAAAGAAAAGAAACAGCAAGATATTAAGTTCAAGTTTATCGAAAAGATGGGTATTGAAGATTTTGTGGCCATGGGTATGGATGATGCAGGTGCAGAACAAACTCTAGCCTATGTTGATACTTTAAGACAAAGAATTTCTGTAGTTCGAGCAAAGGACGAGAAGATAAAAGAATTTGCCAAAGAAGAAAAACAAAAAGACAAAGAAAAACTAGAATTATTTATGGTATAATATATGAAAGTAGCAATATTAAACGATACTCATTGTGGTACAAGAAATTCCTCTGATATATTCTTAAACTATCAGAAACGGTTCTATGAGGAGATATTCTTTCCTTATCTTAAAGAACATAATATTACAAATATCCTGCACTTAGGTGATTACTATGAACACAGGAAGTTTGTTAATTTTAAAGCTCTAAATCAGAATAGAAAAGACTTTTTAGAACCAATGAGAGAAGCAGGTATTACTATGGATATCATACCTGGTAATCATGATGTGTTTTATAAGAACACTAACGAATTATGTTCTCTTAAAGAGCTTCTAGGATACTTTACCAGTAATGTTAATATCATTATGAAACCTACTGTATTGGACTATGACGGATTAGGAGTTGCAGTAATACCTTGGATTAATAATGCCAACTATGAAGAATATACCAAGTGGGCCTTAGAATGTAAAGCGCCTATTCTTGGAGCCCATTTAGAGTTAAAAGGATTTGACTTATTAGCAGGAGTTCCTAATCCACACGGTATGAGTGCAGATGTATTCTCCAGATTTGAAATGGTGCTATCTGGGCATTTCCATACTAAATCTAGTCAGGGTAATGTGACATATCTTGGATCACAATTTGAATTTACATGGGCAGATGTAGATGATCCTAAATATTTTCATATACTAGATACTGAAACACGAGAAATAACTCCAGTACGTAACCCTATTACCATGTTTAAAAAAGTCATATATGATGACAAAAAGCATGACTATAGTAATATAGACGTATCGGAATTTAAGAATAAGTTTATCAAGCTGATTGTTATAAATAAGAATGACTTGTATATGTTTGATAAGTTTGTCGACAAATTACAATCTATTGATACTTATGAATTAAAGATTGCAGAATCATTTGAGGAGTATATGGGAGATAGCGTCGAAGACGAGAAGATTTCCCTAGAAGATACTACTGAGTTGCTTGATTCTTATGTCGAAGCAGTTGATACTGAACTTGATAAAGATCACATCAAAATTGAATTGAGAAAACTATATACTGAAGCACAAAACCTAGAGGTAGTATGATACATTTTAAATCATGTAAGTGGAAGAATTTTCTATCCACCGGCGACGAATTTATTGAAGTAAAATTAGACAAATCCCCAACCACACTTATTGTAGGCCAAAACGGCGCTGGTAAATCCACATTATTGGATGCATTATCATTCGGCCTTTTTGGTAAACCCCATCGTGATATTGCCAAGATTCAATTGGTAAATTCTATCAATGGTAAGAAAGCTATAGTAGAAGTAGAGTTTAATATCGGTAATGCTGAATTTAAAATCGTACGTGGTATTAAACCAAATAAATTTGAAATCTGGCAAAATGGTAATATGATTAATCAAGCATCCAACATGCGAGACTTTCAAAAATTCTTAGAAACTAATATCTTAAAACTAAATCACAAGTCTTTCCACCAAGTAGTTGTGTTAGGTAGCAGTTCCTTTATACCATTTATGCAACTACCAGCGTGGAGCCGTAGAGCTGTTATTGAAGACCTATTAGATATTCAGATATTCTCAAAAATGAATATGTTATTAAAAGAAAGAAACTCAAAGATCAAAGAGGAACTTAATGACATAAATCATCAGATAGAGCTATATAAGTCTAAGATGGATTCACAAGAAAAGTATATCAAAGATCTGGCGTCTATTAATAAAGATATGATAGAACAGAAACATCAATCTATAGAAGACCATAAGACTGAAATAAGTACACTCTTTGAAGATTCTAAGGTAGTAGGTAAAAATCTTACTGCATTAATATCTGCAGAAGAAAAGTCACAAACCATCTTTATGGATAGAATGTCTGATATCAAATCAGCTCAGAATGAAAATAACAATAAGATAAAATCATTAGTAAAAGATGCTAGATTCTTTGAAGACAATGATATATGTCCCACTTGTGAGCAAGAAATAGACGAAAGTATTAAGAACGAAAAACTTAGTGCTTTAAAGAAGAATGCTGCAGATGTACAAGGTAATATACAAACTATTCAAAAAGAAGTATCTATTGCAGAACGTGAAGGCAATGAAATTAAGAATAAGTTAAATGAGCTCAGACAAAGACAGCAACGTATTAACTCAAACAATGATAAGATTTCAGTTATACAACGTGAAGTAGATAAAGTCCAAAAAGAAATAAATGGTCTATCAGGACAGACTGGCGATCTTAGAGGTGCTAAGAAAGAATTAGTCGGTCTTAGAAATTCCAAAGATGCATCGACAGAGAAGAAATTACAGTATGTAGAAGAAAGAACATATAATGAAGTAATCGGCGAAATGTTAAAAGATACTGGAATCAAGACTAAAGTTATTAAACAATATCTACCAGTTATGAATAGGTTAATTAATAATTATCTACAAGTTCTGGACTTCTTTGTTGCATTCCATCTGGATGAAAACTTTAACGAAACAATCAGGTCAAGACATCGTGATTCATTTAATTATGCATCATTCTCCGAAGGTGAGAAGCAAAGAATTGACTTATCTCTCCTATTTACTTGGAGACAGATAGCTAAGATGAAGAATTCTGCCAGTACCAATCTATTGATTCTGGATGAAACTTTTGACTCCAGTCTGGATGTGGATGGTGTAGAGAATCTGACCAAAATACTAAGTACGCTAGATGATGATTCTAATGTCTTTATCATATCCCATAAGGGAGATATGCTAGAGAACAAGTTCCGATCCAAGATAGAGTTCTTCAAGCATAAGAATTTCAGTAAAATACGATAGATCAGCCATATTTATTCACGCCAGAGCGACATTAATGGTTGACAAATCTGCCACGCCGTAGTATAATATACCTATATTAAAGATAAGGAGTTAATATGAAACAAACCTCACTACTACCCAAACTACTGGCTAAAGAGAATGTTACTATTCAACATGGTAATTTTAAGACTGCCTGGTTTGACATCAAGAATCGTGTTCTTGGACTACCCCTGTGGGAAGATATGCATAAAGATGTATATGACTTGTTTGTTGGTCACGAAGTTGGTCATGCTCTAGAAACTCCATTTGAAGGTTGGCACGACAGCCCAGAAAAATTAAAAGGTTGCCCTAGGTCTTATATCAACGTAGTAGAAGATGCAAGAATCGAAAGAAAAATTCAGGCAAGATACCCTGGATTGGTTGGTTCATTTAACAGAGGTTATAACCAATTACTTGATAGAGAATTCTTTGGAGACTTAACCAATATTGATTGGGATCAAGTTAAACTTATAGACAAGATTAATCTTAAAACAAAACTTGGTACTAAACTAGAAGTACCTTTCTCTGATGAAGAAAGAACATTCCTAGTCAGATCACTTAACACATCCACATTTGATGAGGTTCTGGACCTAGTTAGAGACATTCTAGCTTGGACTAAAGAGAACCAAGACGAATTGATGCAGAAACCTGAACCAAAAACCTCAGAGGATCAAAATAATGAGGAGCAAAATTCCGAAGAAAACGATACCTCAGGCCATGATGACGCAGAAGATTCGTCAGAAGACACAGAAGAAGCTTCAGGAGATGGCGGAGAATCAGAAGATACTGAATCAGAAGAAAAGACCGAAGAAGTCACAGTAAATGCAGTTGAACCTGAACACACTCAAGACGAACTGGATATATCTATCACGGACACTATTTTTAGAGAAAAAGAAAAGACCCTTACAATGGGTGATGATAAAGTCCAACCAGTATTTATCGGCGATGTTAATAAAGCTGCAATAGATAAAGTTGTTATTAATTATGCTAAACTTAAAGAAGCCAGAACATTACATGCAGAAGGCCAGGCTGATGACAGTAGTTATGGTTCTTACTATTACGAAGACGAAAAGCCAGATTTCAAGACATACTTAAAAACAGTTAAGAAAAATGTCCAAGTCGCAGTAAAAGAATTTGAAATGAGAAAGGCAGCATATCAGTACACTAGAGCTACAACAGCCAAAACCGGTACTGTGGATGTTAATAAACTTTGGTCTTATAAGACTAATGAGGATATCTTTTTAACAGCTACTAATCTAGCCAATGCTAAGAATCACGGAATGATGCTTCTAATTGATATGTCTGGATCAATGTCAGGTTCAATGAACCAGGTAATGGATCAGGTCATGCACTTGGTTATGTTTTGTAAAGCTACGAACATCCCGTTTGATGTTTATGGGTTTACTTCAACAAACAGGGACGTAAATTATGAGTGGCAAAAACAGAACCCAGGTGTAGTTGACTTAGATAATTTATCAATGCCTAATATATGTTCATCGTCTCTTAATAAGAAAGATTTTATTGATTCTATGGAACACATGCACAAGAGAGCAACTATGAGGTCTTCATGGGGTGAATTATGTAGCTATGAGGAGTGGGGTTCAACACCTCTTAATCAGGCTCTCATGGTGTCACATCACCTTGTTAAGAAGTTCAAAGCTAGACACGGTATTGAGAAAATGAATTTTATCACCTTTACCGATGGTGATGCTAATAATATTTCTACTTACACTAGGAGTGATGCAGAGATTTGGCCTGATAGACACAATGCGGTTATTCAAGTAGATGGTACTATGATTAAGACCAAAACTGGTTCTAGGGTCGTAACTAAGTCACTTCTTGATAATCTATCCAAGAAGTACAATACAAATAATATTGGATTCTTTATGGCTGATGACAATCATCACTGGAGACAAAGACTTTGGATTCTGGCTAACTCATTAAATAAGCATTCAGAAGAATACAAAAAAGATGCGAACAGAGAATATAGACAAAATAAATGTGTAACAGTTGACAATGTCCTTGGTTACAATGAGTACTACTTAGTAAAAGGTGGTAAAAATCTGGAGACGCAAGAAGATGACTTTTCGGTTAAAGATGATGCGTCTAATGCAAATATCAGAACGGCATTTAAGAAGTTTGCCAAGAGTAAGAAACAGAACAAAGTATTGATGACTAAGTTCGGAAAGGCAGTAGCATAATGCAAATTAATTTGACAAAAGTGTTGACAAACGGCCAGAACCGTAGTATAATATACCTATATTAAATGATAAGGAGTTTTAATTATGAATGAAGTGAGAATATCAACCCAAAACATTGTCAAGAAATTGATCACAATGTACCCAGACCAGACACAATTCAGAAAGAATGTGATCGTGGATACTGCAAAATCTATGGGATACAGAAGTCCCGATTTTGTTCCCCTAATCCAAAAAGATGCCAGAGTAAAGATCGGCACTTATGACTTAACCACTGCTATAGAAGTAGTGAAACCAGAAATGAGTAATCAGGTAGTTAATACTATGGACCCAACCCCAGTCGCAGCAGCGCAGATGCAGTCAATTGTGAATGATGAAAAATCATATGCAAGAATTGATCCTACTTTTGTCCCATGGGGCGCGTATACAGACATTGTTAAGATTGTGAAATCAGAGATGTTTTATCCAGTATATATATCTGGACTCTCTGGTAACGGAAAGACCTTTATGGTTGAACAAGCTGCAGCTAAACTCGGAAGAGAGTTTATCAGAGTGCAGATTAACCCAGAAACTGACGAGGATGATTTACTTGGTGGATTTAGACTTATTAATGGCGAGACTGTCTTTTCAAAAGGACCGGTACTCAAGGCTATGGAAAACGGTGCAATATTACTTCTCGACGAAATTGATAGAGCTACAAATAAAATTATGTGTCTTCAAGGTATACTTGAAGGTAAACCTGTCCTTGTTAAAAAGACGGGTGAAACAATTACTCCTGCGTCTGGCTTCAATGTTATAGCGACAGCGAATACAAAAGGTAAAGGTTCCGAAGACGGAAGATTCACAGCGGCGTCTATCATTGACGATGCTTTCTTGGAGAGATTTACAGTGGCTGTTGACCAACAGTTCCCTAGTATTTCGGTTGAGAAAAAGATCGTGATTAATCACATGAAAAAGTTTGACTTGGTTGACGATGGATTCGCAGAAAATCTGGTCGCCTGGGCTGATATTATCAGAAAGACTTTCTATGATGATGGTGTTGACGAAGTTATTTCAACCAGAAGGTTGTGCCACATCGTCCAAACCTTCTCCATCTTTAAAGATAAAATGAAGTCAATAGACCTATGTATTGCAAGATTTGACGATGACACTAAACTGGCTTTCCTTGACCTATACACGAAAGTGGATCAAGGGGTTACATTTGATGAGCCATCAGAAGAGGAAAATAATGAAACAGACTTCTAAACCAGATTATAAATTTAACGAAGGGGCTCTTATTGAAGAGCTCCAAGCGTATATCGATTCAACTTACGGCGCTCATTATGGACAAGGTGGACTACAGTCTTCCGAAGTCATAGTAGACAGAGGCCATGGGATGGGATTCTTTCTAGGTAACGTAGACAAATATGTCGCACGATATGGAAAGAAAGGTAAGACCCCTGAGGAATTCCGAAAGGATCTTCAAAAAGTCTTACATTATGGATTGCTTGCTTTGTATGAACACGATCGCATGTATAATGAAAAATAACCCTTTACTTTTACCAGTAAATGTGTTATAATATAAACTATGAATAAAACAGGAGAAAATATGATTATTTCAGATGATACCCTCAAGGTATTACAAAACTTTGCTATGGTTAATCCTAACCTAGTACTTAAACCTGGCCAGAAGGTGAGAACAATTTCGGAGGCCAAGAATATCATGGCTATCGCTGAAATCACCGAGGACTTTCCATTGGAGTTTGGAGTCTATGACTTAAACGAATTCCTATCAGTCCATGGTCTTATTGAAAATGCTACATTGTCTTTTGATGATAAGTCACTTACCATGTCAAATGGTGACCAAAAAATCAAATACTATTTTGCAGAAACAGATATTCTAACTCAACCGACTAAGGATATTACAATGCCTGATGCGGAAGTTGGTATTAATCTAACCGAGAAAGTATTGGAACAGATTAAGAAAGCGGCATCTGTTCTTGGCCACATGGAGTTATCTCTAAGTGGTGATAATGGAGTCGTTACAGCAAGTGTCTTAGATATTAAAGACTCTACTGCCAATACATTTGATATTGTGGTAGATAAAGACAATAACTGCAAAGAAACATTTAATTTTGTGGTTAATATCCCGAACTTAAAACTACTACCAGGTGATTATTATGTGTCAATCAGTTCTAAACTGATCTCAAACTGGCAAAATACTAATTATCCAGTAGAATATTTTATAGCTTTAGAGAGAACTAGTAGCTATGGTGTATAAATATAAGTACACAAACGAATCTCCCATTAAATATGATGGGGATAATATGGTAGTTGCCGGATTGGCCGGGACTATCTTAAATTAGTCTAACTTTGATCAAAGGAGAAATACAATGACTGAAGAAGTAAACGCAGTGGAAACTGCACAGGACGAGGCACCTCAATTGTCTCTACAAGACATCGCGACGATGGTACAGATTATTGATGTCTGTTCCAAGCGTGGTGGCTTTGAAGGACCAGAACTGGAAGCAGTTGGTTCATTGAGAAACCGAGTAGTAGCATTCTTAAATGCAGCTGCTCCTAAAGACGGTGAAGCACCAACAGGTGAGATGCCAGTCGAAGAAGTGGAAGAAGATTCAGTCGAATCTTAATCACACGGGGCCTTCGGGCCCCTTATTTTTTTATTATGGAGTATATTATGGATCGAAATGAAACATCACGCCTTATCGAGGCACTCAAACGTGGTACTGTAACAGTTACCTTTACTAAAATTAATACTGGCGAGATACGCGTTATGCCGTGTACTCTTAACCCAGTAGTGCTTGAAGCACATGGTGTAAAAGTGGATATCAAAGACATAAGTCCTGAATCCGAACACCTTGCTGCTTGGGCACTCGATAAAGAAGCTTGGAGGTCTTTCAGACTTTCTACAGTTAATGGTTGGGAGGTTCTTTAATGGATGATTTCTTATGGGTAGAGAAGTATCGCCCACAGACAATTAATGATACAATTTTACCAACCCCAATTAAGAAAACTTTTGGAGATATTGTTAAAGGAGGTGACCTACACAATATGCTTCTTACCGGTACAGCCGGTCTTGGTAAAACTACTGTCG
>Ga0181412_1000172_pt1 | contig 27291 bp, 50 predicted proteins | sample 35SPOviralmetaG_FD_130113 | JGI IMG/M metagenome (GOLD analysis project Ga0181412, IMG submission 130113) | Marine viral communities from the oligotrophic San Pedro Time Series (SPOT) site, San Pedro Channel, CA, USA - 35 SPOT_SRF_2012-08-15 | ecosystem: Environmental > Aquatic > Marine > Strait... | reverse complement strand
TTACCACATAACGGTAGCACTGTCAACAGCTCAATGTGCATAAAAGTGTGTATTTTTAGAACATTTTAGTGCAAAAAAGTGTAAATAAACGCAGAAATGCGCTTGACAGAGACCCCCATATAGTCGTATAATGGCTATGTTGCCTTTAAAGAGTATTAGAGCTATGTATCAAGTGACTTATAAGTATTATCGTCAGACAAGAGAGAAGACCTTTGAGAACTATCAGAGCGCTCGTAAGTTCTTCTATTATATCATGAAGCAGTCGTATTGCACAACAGCTAATTTGGAGTCTATATAGAATGAATCAAGATATCGAGCAGATAACAGAGGCCATTGCACGCCTCAGTGACGTACAGATAGCGCAATTAGCACAAGTTATGGTCAATAAACAGGTAGCACCACAGTTTGAGTTCCTCTTAGGGGTAGAAAAACAAGAGTTACTACGCAGAGAAGACTCACTATGTGGTATATTATTCGGAAATAAGTAGTAAATACGCTTGACAATGACATACATTTAGTGGTAGCCTATAACAATGATAGGAACTTTTAAAATAATCGACCAAGAGGAGTATAATACCCTTACGGAGAACGAACAAGCACACTATGATGCGTGTGTTGACCATCATACAGAGGAACAAATCCCTGCTGGTCAATGCGTATGTGGTGTGATAGACTGTGCAGAGGAATATGACCACACAACCCATGGATTCTAAAACAATTTTAAAGACTTGGTACGAGGGGCCAGAGAAAGACCCTGTCGTAGAGACCTTCTCTAGTCTACAGGAAGCAATGGCGTTAGCCAGTTCACGTACAAAGGAAGGGTTGACTGTGATGGTAGAACGTGTTAGCATAGGAGAGAACGCCTCTTAGACGCCATATATGTGCGCTTAACAGTGCTGTGGGACTCCTACGAGTTACTCAGGTCAGGTCATGCGCCCAGCTGAAATATTTGTGAAGAGTTTTGTGGTTATGACCTATTAGTAATAGTAGGTCTCAATCGGACGCTTGGACTATGCAACCCCTAGTACCCTAACCACTTAAATTTTTTTTTTGGTAAATTTTTTTTTGAGGATATAAAATATTATGAAAGCATTATTTGAATTACTTGATGATTTACGTGACTCTGGCACTATGAATATGTTTGGTGCTCCCCGTTTTTTACATGAAAGTGGACTAGTTGACACTAGAGAGGAAGCATTGATTGTATTTAATCAGTGGGCTATGACTGTAAATATCAACGAAAAACTCAATAAGGACTCCTAATGGGTACTTTCTATGGTTCTATGACTCACTCTTACAGTGGTAGGAAGCGTAAGACTACGGCATATAAGACTCGTAGCAAGCGTACTAACGTGTCTACGGAGACGCTTAAGGTTCCTCAGCATGTGTTGGATAGAATGGAAGAGTCTCGGAAGTTTAATGAGCGTTATCCTTCTTTCATGGGTTCTAGCGCCTCAACGTGTTCGGTTTCTACGGATGCGGAGATGAAGCGTAATGAATCTAAGAATTGGACTGTAGCACCAGCGTACAATAAGGGTGCGTACCAAGTGATTCCTAAGACTAACATTAAGGACATAGGTCGATGAAGAAAACTAAATTAAAAGGTGGGTCGGAATATGATGCTCTCACCCCCGCACGTAAGTGGTATAAGTATCTGACGAAGGCAGGCGTAGTCAAGTCTATTAAGAAACAATATAATAAACGTCTACGTAAAGAACAGAAGCAATTTGATAAGTCTATGATTGAATATCGTGACGGGGATAATACTTGAATTTTGAAAAAGTTTTGGACTATTTGGAAGCATGCTCTAGGGTCTTTTGACGAAGAGGATGGTTATAACGCAGAGAATGAAAATCATATTAGTTATATTCGCACCTTCATTGTGTTATCTAATTTAATCTGTGCATATATTATAATGATTAATATAATTATTGGGTGGTTTTAATTATGGAAGTATTTGATTGGATTTGGATTTTATTATCGTTAGGCATTACCATAGGTTTGGTGATTGTCATGGTGATGGCATTTATTCGCATTGGGTGGGTACTTGCAAAATGGTTAGTACCGATTGGTTTGGTACTTTATATAATTGCTAATTGGGTATAAGGAGATAATACCGTTATGAGCACTGAACAAGATGGAACCTACAAAGTTCCCTACGAACAATTAGGTGGTAAGGCAAAAATGTTAGCAGACCTCTTTACCAGTCATGAGATGCCGTTGGAAGACTATAAACTTCATGCACAACGACAGGAACAACAACTTGAGTTAGACTTTGGTGATACCGAACCCCTAGAATGGGATGTGGGTGAATTGCCTATCACCTACGTGGATTATAATATGAAACGTATTGGTGTACATTGGTACATGGATGAGGAGTTGACACTGGAAGCACTACGTGGTTTCAAGTTAGGCGATACGTTTGTATTAATTGAGGAAGACAATCCTACCACCAGCACCAAGGATAAGTATCCTAAGATTTTATCTTTAAAGAAAACAGGCAACGTCTCAATCACTACTGACAGTGGTGAGACATATGCAATTTGAAATCAATGAATTGGAAGAAGCATTACTCCGAGATGGACAAGTGGTTCCAGTTGACATACGAAATCGACTGGCAAACCTACGTGAACATGCTCGCACGTATGACGCAATGCTTGAACTGGTGCAAGTGGCACTCCCCCGTACATACTCTGTCATGTTTGAGGATGAATATGATATCATCATTACCGATGATGATGACCACACCCCCGATGATGAAGAGTAAAAAGAATTCATTTATCCACAAAAACCCTCTAGTAATATAGAGACACTACGTGTATAATGAATATTCAACAAAGCAAATAAAGGAGAATATTATGACTGCTAAATTGAGTAAGAAAACGAAGGTACTAAACCTTCTATCCAAAGGTAACAACGTTGCATGGACTACAATCCGTAACCGTTTTGACCTTACATCCCCACGAGCAATGGTTGACACTTTGAGAAGTGAAGGTCATGCTATCTATGTTAACACCATTGGTGGAAAAACCTTTTACAGGTTAGGTACACCTTCTGCTGCTATCATTGCTGCTGGCATTGAATCAGTTCTTGGTACTGAACAGGCTTACGCTTAATCGGTATACTCGACTTGAGGACAGGAAATCGATTAACACCAAGTCCACAATTTCTTACACGACATGAGTGTAAACAGATTTCCACCCTCTTAGAAGGTTAACTAAATAAAGGGTAGGCTTTCGGGTCTACCCTTTTTTTTGGGATATAGTATGACAAAGTATGACACCAATGAAGTGTTTCTAACAATCATCACACAGTTTAATAACCTGCCGTGGGAAGATAGAGTCATACTTCTCAAATTACTTAAACAACACCACAAGGACGCATTAAAAAATCCTGTGATTTTAAACGAAGATTAATTATGGCAAAAGTATTAGGAATTAACACCAGTCACGAAGCTTCTATAGCAGGGATGACTGACGGCAAACTTGACTTCTATCACGAAGAGGCCCGCTGGGTACGTGATAAACATTGGATTCCCCATGAGGATGGCATCAAAGAGAGTGGTATGTTGTCACTGGACTGGGCATTTGAGCAGACACCCGTTGATGATTGGGACACTATTGGTATAGCATCTTTTGATAGACGCCATACTTCTTTGCAATTAATGTATGAAGAACAGAACGAGGACGATGAGACCGTTCAGATATTTCCTTTGTTAGAAGAAGACCGTTGGTTGTTTGAAGACATGAGACAGTATCTGATTGCGGAACCTATTACAGTAGAACGTGTTGAACAAGCACAAAAAGATTTTCGATGGGACGGTGACACACAAGTATTTCAATTTGGTTTGGAACCAGGCCATGACATGCCAATCAATACTTCTATCGCAGAGAAGTATGATATCAAAGAGTTTGACTTTGTTGAAGAACACCACCACCTGCTTCATGCATTTTGTGGTTTATACATGTCCCCATTTAAAGAGGCATTGGTTTTAGTTTGTGACGGTGGTGGTTCTAGAGCATTCTATGAAGACTATCCTAGTTACGGAGAAATAGAATCCATTTATTATTTGGATGACCAAACCGTTGAACCTCTATACAAACATTTAACAAACAATCGTGATATCAATTCCACTGTAATGTCATCGATAGACCAAAACTTTTTCTGTCATGACACGCAATTCGACTTAAGTGCAAGCGATAACAAGTATGGATATGATGTACGTTTGAGTTCTCTTTATTCTGAAGGACAAAAGTTTTCTATGTTGAGTCAGTTATGTAAATTGGACGAAATGGGACGAGCTGCTGGCAAGTTGATGGGACTAGCATCTTATGGTTTAAATTACCCATGGGATGAATATAGTAATCACGGTGTTGCAGGCAAGTTGCAACGTGAAACTGTAAATCACACCAAAGAATTAATTCAACGTGCATTAGACTATAAACCCGAATGTAAGAATATTATTTTGTCGGGGGGTTATGCATTGAACTGTGTTGGTAACTATGAATACAAAAAGATATTTCCCAACATTAATATTTTCATTGACCCCGCATCACACGATGGTGGTACTGCTATTGGGTCATGTGTTAAAAACACTTTTTATATGGGAGGCGAGTAATGGATATTGATGACGGTGTTAATAATTATTTAACAGTTGATGAGGAAGGTGCTATTGAGTTCTATCCAGGCAAGTATATTATTCGTACCCAACTTGAAGCAATCAAACAAATAGCATCTCAACAAATGGTTGCAATCTTTCAAGGTGAGTCAGAAATTGGCCCACGTGCTTTGGGTAATCGGTCATTATTGTTTGACCCAACAAACCCACGTGCTAAAGTTATTGTAAACGAAATTAAAGAACGAGAAGACTTCCGTCCATTTGCTGGTACGATTCTATTAGAATACTTTGAGGAATATTTTATTACCGAAGGCATAGATGAATCACCGTGGATGAGTTATGCGATTCGTGTTAAGGATGATAAGGTACAAGAGATATCTCCAATCGTTCACCATGACCTTACATGTAGAGTGCAGACGGTAACCGAAGAACAGAATAAAAACTATTACAACTTAATTAAAGCATGGCATGAAGAAAGTGAATGTCCTGTTATCTTCAATACATCGTTTAACCTTGGTGGTGAAGCGATGGTAGAATCCTTAGCAGATGCAGTTGATACTTGTGAACGTTCCGCAATTAATTTCATCTACGTGCCTGAAGACCAAGACATTCCACACCTAGAAAAGTTTGTTAAGACGGAAGAAGAACTTCAAGAAATAAGAGATACAATTGAAGAGGGTTATGCACAAGCTAATAGGGAAGAGTTTGGCAATGGCGAAGCAATAGACCTAACAAGTAACGATGCTTTTATAAATAGTTGAATGGAAGTAACCAATACTGCAATAGGAAAATTAATTGAAAAGACTAGCACCAATCATCATGTTATTCGTATCGGTCTCACTGGTGGGGGTTGTGCTGGGATGGAGTACGTATTCCGTTTCAACGAACCAAGTGAAAACGAACCCACAGACAAAGTGTTCGACTATGGAAAGTTCTCTATACGTATCGATGAGCAGTCCGCTCCACTCCTACGACATGCCACTCTTGATTATGTCGTGCGAGGAATCAACGAACAATTTGAAATCATCAACCCCGATGAACAATCCCGTTGCGGATGCGGAGTCTCAGTAATATTTTAAAAAGGTAATTATATAATGAAGTGGTGGAATAAATTTATAGAATGGGGATGGCGTCATGAGTTGGAAGCTGACAAAAAGTTTGATGATGCATGGAATGAACACAAAGATGATGTGTCGATAAAACCCGAAGTAATCGACATGATGAAAGATGATGTTGACCCCAACGACATATCAATTGAGAATGCGTACAAGACAAGATGGATTTGGTATCATACCATTCTAGCAATTGGTATCTTTTTTACTAACATAACACTATTAGCAATTTTATTATTATTGGCGATTAAATTATGAACATATATGATAACCCAGCATTAGACAAACCCTACATGCAATTGGTATGTAACCCCTATGAGCACAGTTCTTCTGTGAATACCCGTGTTACCATTGATGTAATGCAAAAAGATTTATCACGTGATGATATGGTAGAAGTATTAGAAGGATTTATGAAAGCAATGGGATATCACTTTAGTGATAAAGAAGCCCTTTGTATTGATGTACACCCATGAAAACGTCTAGCGCAAAAGCAAAAGGAAGACTGTTACAGAAGTGGTTTGCTAATTTACTAGTAGAAGAACTTAAAGCAGACCCCGAAGATTTAGAGTCTAGACCCATGGGTTCCCAAGGTGAAGATATCATCATGGGAAAACAGACTAGACAAATCTTTCCCTATAGTGTAGAATGTAAGAATCAAGAGGCAGTTAATGTATGGAAGGCATACGAACAGGCTTCTGAAAATTGCAAGGGTTATGAACCATTAGTCGTTATTAAACGTAATCGGTCTAAACCATTAATTGTTATGGATGCTGAAGCATTTGTTAGGTTACATGATAAATAGTAGAACATAACTTATTTTAGGAATTAATGAAAACATTTAACGAAATCATATCAGAGGCGACAGACAAGGATACGAAAGTACCCTTCCGTCTTGTTGTGCTCGCAGATAGACCAAAGACAGTTAAGGATAATGCAAGTTCTACTAAACTAGTGAGAGCCGCAGAGAAGAATAAACTAGAAGTTTATAACTGCAGAGTCAACGGTGCTTTTGTTATCCGAGACCAAGACACTGGTGAGATTCGTGTTCACAATGCAGACGATGATAAAGGTTTTGTATTAGACGCTGACACAATCGTCATGAACCGTGGAAGTGTAACCCGTAAAGATTCTTACCTTGATTTGATTTCTCAGATTGAACGATATGGTATTGCTACGTGTAATCCACGTGAGTGTATTGAGGTGTGCTCGGATAAGTTTAGAACTTACCTTAGACTTCAAGAGATTGGTATGAACCAACCACGAACTGTTTTGATTCCAAACGATGAACCCGAAACAGTTGATAGAGCACATGAAGCATTAGACAATGAATTCCCTATGGTGCTTAAGACACTACAGGGCAGTAAGGGTGTTGGAGTTCTTCTAATCGAAACAGAACGTTCTCTACAATCCCAAGTAAGTTTGATTTATAAGATTGACCCCTTCTGTGATATCTTACTACAGGAATATATTGAATCAGACTATGACGTTAGAGTTGTAATCGTTAACAGAGAAATTATCGGTGCAATGAAACGTAACAAAATCACTGGTGACTTTAGAAGTAATATGTCACAAGGTGCAAAGGCAGATGAGGTAGAACTCACTGACCTAGAAAAAGACCAATGTCTACAAGCAGCTAAAGCAGTGAATGGACAGTGGGTAGGTGTTGACTTTATCCCCGCAAAGAATAGGGATAAGGATGCACCATATATTATCGAAGTTAATCATTCGCCTGGAACAGCAGGTATAAGTAACATCATCAAACAGAACGTCTCTGAACTTGTTATTGACAAGTACATGGACAGGGAAATATGGAAATACTCACCGAAAGAGTGTGGTGTCCTTGAGACCATGGAGATTGATGGAGAAGAAATGACCGCTAAGTTGGACACGGGAAACAACACTACCGTGTGCTCGTTACATGCTGAAGACGTAAACATTAAGGGTAAGAAAGTTACATGGACTGGGTGGCATGGTAAGAAACACTCTGCTAAGTTAGAGAGAATGGTTTCTCTTATCAAACCCGAAGAAGAAAGACCTGTTGTAAAGATGGAGATAAACTTCTTAAATACTATATATGAACAAGAGGTGTCTTTAGACAAAAGGAATTCAATCCCCTTTTTAGTCAATCGTGACTTTATGAAAAGGGCGAACCTAATGATTAATCCAGCGAGGAAGTTTTTGTTAACTAATAGAAGAGATGATTCAGCAACAGACTAAACCGAGTATTCAAGAACGGTGTCGTGATAAAGCTTTAGAAGCGTGGGGTGACGTAGAATACGCAATCGACAACTATCCAAAGAAATTTGAAATGACCAAGTGGTTGAACCGATTGGGTTATAGCCCCATGGTGGTTAAGCACATGCAAGGACTACTGGAAGATATGAAGTATGAAGTTCGTAACGAAGAAGGTTGCGAACAACTAGAGGAAGGATACTCACACTTCACCCCCGCAAAGAAAAAGAAATTTCTTAAGTTCTTAGAGGATATTGATTCTTCTATTGCTACATGGTTGGTAGAAAATAAGACAGTACGTAAAGCAAGAGTTCAAACCGCTGAACAAAAGGTTAAAAAACTTAGAGCAATGTCGAAAGACAAACCTACTCACCATGAGACAGGATTGCATGAAATCGACCCACTGGAAATTATACGTGCTAAGAAACTATTTACATACAACGTTAAGACCCGAAAGATAAGATGTTATAGTTCTTATGGATTAAACGTCAAAGCAACTAAAATAGTATCAGTTGATAAAGTTGAAGAAAAGACCTTGACAGATATCAAATTACTTGATAGGCTTATTAAAGGTGGTAATATAATTGCTAACGGATTTATGGATGAGTTGAAGACGAAGTCCAAAGTACCCGAAAACAATCTTATTACTAAAAATACGATTTTAATAAAAGTGGTCAAATGATATTAATAGATTTTAGCCAGACCATCATTGCTGGTCTTATGGCACAACTCAAAATCAATGATGGTGAGGTAAGTGAAGACTTGCTACGTCATATGATTATAAACTCATTACGTAATTATCAGAAGCGGTACTCTGAGGAGTATGGTGAAATTGTATTGTGCACCGACTCTTCAAATAACTGGCGTAAGAAGTTCTTCCCCCTATACAAAGCAAACCGTAAAAAGACACGTGATGCTAGTGGTATGGATTGGACTCTCATATTCGATACCCTTCACAAAGTTAAGATGGAAATCAAAGAGAACTTTCCATACAGATACATGGCAGTAGATATGGCAGAAGCCGATGATATCATTGCTGTACTAACAAAACAATCAAAAGAACCCGTACTCATTGTAAGTGGAGATAAAGACTTTCAACAACTACATAAATACTCATACGTAAAACAGTGGTCACCGAACCTAAATAAATTTGTGGTTCAAGATGACGCTGAAGGGTTTTTAAAAGAACACACCTTGAGAGGTGATAAGTCGGATGGTATTCCGAATATCCTTTCTAATGATAATTGTCTAGCTGAAGGTATCAGACAAACACCATTGCGTAAAGCAGTGTTTGATGCTTACATGAGAATCACCATTGAAAACGATGATAAATACTATAGGAACTATCTCAGAAATCAAACTCTAATTGACTTTGATTTTATCCCACAGGACATAGAAGATAGTGTAATGAATGAGTATCAGAACACCACCCCTGTAACAGGAAAAGTTTTTGACTACTTGCGAACACATAGGTTAGATGACCTATTAAATAATGTTGAGGATTTCAGACTATGACAGAAGAAAAGAAAAAAGGCAGAGGTAGGCCAAAAGGCGCACCAAACAAACCTCTTATGGAAGGTATGCCAACGGAGAGAAAGACTCTCACAAATGATGCAGACGTTTTTGAAATACTAGGACAAGCAAACCTAGTTGACGAAGTGGACAAACAGGCACACGGTCTGAAAGTTTACAATGAAAGAAATGGTGCAGTAAGTAAAGTATTGAAGTGGGCATTTGACCCCGCAATAGTTTCCACCCTACCCGAAGGTGCTACACCTTTTAGAAACGATGATGCACCGTCAACAGACCTTGCACCAACAAGTTTAAGATTTGAACACAAGTTGTTTAAGTATTTTGTAACCGAACAACTACCACAACCAAAACGTGAATCCATGTGGATTGGCATGTTAGAAGGTATCCCTGCTAAAGAAGCAGAGATGATGGACTTGATTCATCAAGGTAAGTTTCCGTTTAAAAATATCAATGAAGAAGCTGTAAAAATAGCGTTTCCTCAACTATTAGGATAGATAAATATAATTGTAGACCGAGACTATACATAGACAAGAGAGTATATGATACAAAATTGTCATGCTCAATAAGCCAATTAATAGTCGTGTTCTGCTCCATGGAGAAACTAAATTATGAATGAAACTGAATCAACATTCCAACTACCGCCAGAACTTAATGACGTTCCATTGAACTACTCAATGACGCATATTACGTTTGAAGACGTACAGGGTATTTTATCCCTAGTCGATATTGCATTAGCAAGAGGTAGCATCAAAGGTGATGAACTCACTGTATTAAATCAAATCCGAAACGACTGTCTTGCGGAACTTCAAGACTTCCAAGTCTGGCAACAGAAACGTCAACAGGTAATGGCAGTAGAAGCCCAAGTTGCAAGGGAAGAAAGAGAAGCATCAATCCGAAGAGAAGCTGAAGTTGCAAAGGCAACATCAGAAGCTAAGATTCAATCCGCACAGGAAGCTGCTAGGATTCTTCAAAACAGAATCAATGAATTGGAAGGACAGATTACTGCAAGAGGTATAACACCCGTTGCTGGTACAGAAGTTCCTACTATGCCTAATACTAACGTATCAAAAGCATTTGAGAACGCAAGAAAAAATAATCCCGTTCCAACGATTACCAATCAACCACAAATTTCAGAAGACGAAGAATTTAATGCAAAGGTAAGTGAAGCACGTGAAGCTTTCGATAGTAATAACTCTACTATTGATGACCAAATGAAAGCACTGGGTGACATGATTGATTTCTCTGAAGATGAGGAATGGACTTACTCTTTTGATGATGCTGATTTTAAACCATTACCAACCAGTGATGGGAAGTCAAAAGATATGGATAACGTTGCACCATTGTTTGAAATTAAAGTTGGACAAGACGGTAACGTACCATTAGGTGAACAAGTTACAGAAGAAGATGTTAACGCTAACGTAACTGAAATGGAGATGGATGACTTTGAACCTATTGAGGGTGACGGTGAAGTCGAAATCGAAGTTAGAGAAGACCCCGAATCTATAGCTGAAGTTCAGAAGATGAAAGAATCTGTAGAAGATGAGTATGAGGAAATTGTAATTCCTAACTCAATGGAACTGCAGAAAATGACTAAGTCTAGAATTGCAGAAGTTGGAACATCATTAGGTTTTGTTATTTCTCAAGACCAAACAAAGTCTGCTATGATTAAAGACTTTGAAGAATCATCTTGGAACTTAATCCAAGAAGCTGAAGCAGACGAAAACTCAATGGTACATCAAGATGAAGACATCATACGAGATGGCGGATACTTTGGGGAAGACGACTCTTAAGAGTTCTACCCCCCACAACCCAAACTACGATATTCCCAAGGACACTTTTAGAGTGGACATTCCTTGGGATTGGTCGTGTAGATTAGGGTTACAGTTCGACAGAGAATACGCCAAGGTATATACAAATGAAGATTCTATTCTTGTATCAGCAAATGATTTGAGCAACTGGTTTGACCACATCAACCAGCCCCTTGAATATTATGGAGAAGTAAAACTATACTTTCACAAAGAACAGGGAAACCCAGCATCAACCCAAACGGACTACAATTGGGATTCTCAATTTATCACACTCAAAAAAAGTCACTTTACAGAATACAACATTGGTGATACCATTGATATGGAGTACATAGACCCTTGCCCTAAAAATGCAGTGTGGACTCTAGGTATTAACAAAAGAACTGTTCTAGAAGGTGAACGTCACATAAGACTATCCAAAGGAGACAACGATGGATTGGACACTACCGACAACTCAGTTAATGGGTAAATTCAACAAGTGGACTGAGAAAGATACAGCACTCTTTAAGACTGCTTTATCTAAAACTGGACAAGTAATTATACAAGTCCAAGACTCTTCAGACGATGACTTTGATAGACGCAAAGTTAAAATCGTTGAGAAACTAACCGAAGCAGGTTTCTTTCATCAACATGAGTTTGATGTAATGCGTGTGCCTAATGTAATTCATTTAGCATACATTCCTAACAAAAACTACATTGTTGAGAAGGTTACGGTATAAATACTAGTATGTCAGATATCGAATACAATGATTTTGGATTTACAGCGATGGACGCAGACGAACTTGCGTCTGTCGATACCAAGATTGTAGAGAAAACAGCCACTGCTACAGAAGTAATCAATAAACTAGATAACTTCATCCGTCCCCTATTGGAAAACCTTGCAAAGGATTCTGACAAAGACTATATCTACTGGCCAAAGAGAGTAGACATCATCAACAAGAAAATAGAAGAATTAGATTTAATTCAAAAAAATATCTAAAACCCTATTGACTGTACCCCCCCTTATAAAGTATAATAGATTTATCAACTGACAAAAGTTAGTTGTGAGTTCAAGTCACTTAGTGAAGAACTCTTTATTAATTAGACCCTGTTTATTCAGCGTCAATACATAAGGTGAAAACTATGAGTAAATTTAATTTACAGGAGTTAATGGCTGATACTCCGTTAGATGGTAATCCACAAAGACTTGCAATTGCAATATCTGAACTGAGATTATTGGAAGACAAAATCGACCTATCCCCCGAAGCTTATCAACGCTTCTTCCTTGCGGATGACAAATGGCAGTCCATGTTTATGGCGTCATTCTTTAACCCCGAAGTAATTATCCCCGAAGTCGCTCTAAGACTTGGTGCAATGATTCCTAAAGTTGGAATACTTGCCGAAGTAATGGACGGTTGTCAAAGGGTATCTACTATTTTTCGTTTCATGAACAATGAAGTAGCATTACCTAATGTCGATGAACTTGCAGAAGTGCAAGCGCCTGGAGAGGACTTTACCCACGACATAAGAAAAAAACTTTATAAAGAATTACCTCTTTCTGTTCGTGATGCATTCTTGGCTTATCAAATACAAGCACAGATGTACTACAATTTAACCCCGCAAAAAGCAGGGTGGTATTTTGTTAATGTCTTAAACAACACAAACACATTAAATGCACAGGAAAAAAGACAAGCGGTTTCTTCTGCTATGTCTAGAACTGTACAGCAATGGGCAAGGTTCAATCCACTAGGTATATTTGAAACGGTTGACGGCAACAAGTTGAAGTGGATTGCAAAAGCAGAACACAAACGTTTAGATGTAGACAAGACTCTTGCAGAGATTGTGTTTATGTGTAGTGAGGAAAGTTTCAAAACTAAAGGAACCACAGGTAAAGTCATAAATGATTTTTATGATACTCAAGCGTCTATGTCCCAAGATAAATTTAGTAATGCGGTGCATATTGAAAAGGTTCTTAAGTTTGTAGGTGAAAGTATGAAGAATCATGCCACCGCTAAGTCTAAGATTGCCCTTAAACCTTTCAGAAACTATTGTTACATGGTATCTAGTATGATGAAGGCGAAGAGGAAGATAGACCCTATTGAGTTTATGGAAGTTTACATTCAAGCAATTTATAACCTCAAGAACGTACCTGTTCCCAAAGGTCTCACTGGAACCCCATACGAATTACGTATGAGAGGTAGTGGTGCAGAAGACACTAATGTAGCACTGGAATTATTGTGGAAAGAGATGTCCCTCATAACATTCTCATCTATTCAGTTAGATAGTAAGAGAACATTTACCCGTGAAGAAGTCCTTGACGCTTATACGAAGCAGGACGGAATATGTGCTATATGCGGTATGGAGATGGGTGAATTTGGTGAACACATTCACGGTGACCACGTATTATTGTATAAAGACGGCAATTCTACTACACCCGATAATTGTGATGCTGTTCATGCATCATGCAACGTTAGAAAATAAGCGAAAAACCGCTTTACAGTGACAGCTAGTTTTTGATAAGCTGGCTGTCAAATCAAAAGGAAAGATTATGAATAGTATATACGAAGATAGCAAGGCAGTGATGCAGATTGTAAAGATTGGGCGACAGATGATTGCTGCCTGTGAGTGCAACCTATTATTCCCGAAGGATGACCTTATGTGGAATCGTGCTGTGACTGCTGGAAACAAACTTGTCACCCTAGGAACACCATGGGGTATCAAATCAATAAAAGACCTATCACTAGAAGAGTCTAATGCGGTTAGGGAATTTCTAACCAACAAAGATAACTACACCTAAATTCCCCATTACGGGGAAAATCCGTAGAGATAAAAAAACTTGAAGGGGCTGTTGACAATGACAGCCCTTTTTTGTTAGCCTTATAGTATGGAAAAGATAATTAAAAAGGTTGATTGGGAGTTCACACAAGGACTTGCAATTATGGTACTACCCCTAATATTGGAGATTGCTAAATGGTTGAATTAGAGAATAAACTCGCTGTTTTAGATGACGCTAAATGGAATATGAAGTCGAATGTCGATAAAGTTAACGACATAACACGTGCTATCAAGTATGATGACACCCCCATGAACATCTATATCCAAGTAGAGTCCCTTGCAGAGTCCCTAGGAATCGATGTGGAGTCTGAGGTTGACGAGATTAGGTCTAAAGTAAACGACCTTGAGAGCGCAATATACGAACTTGTGGCTCCATTTGAGGACAAACTAAGGGATATCGAGAACGAACATGACGAACTCGAAATGGAAATCGAAGACAAAAAATATGAAATGAGCTGTTGACAGTGACAGCACTATTCCTGTAAAATGGCTACATAAACTGAGAAAAGGAACTGAATTATGGCGTATGTATCACAATCAATGAAGAAAGAACTTGCTCCTGCTATCAAAGCAGTGTTGAAAAAGTACAAAGTTAAGGGTTCAATCGCTGTTCGACACCATTCTACCCTAGTTGTTAACCTAAAAAGCGGTTCGGTAGACTTCCAAAAAGATTCTAACCACGATGGTGAGTACCACTATCAAGTAAATCCCTACTGGTTTCAAGACCACTATGTCGGAACTGCTAAATCATTCCTATCTGAGTTGATTGAAGCGATGAAGGGGCCAAATTTCTTTGATAAATCGGACATTATGACCGATTATCACCATCGTTCACACTATTTTGATGTGAATATCGGAAAATATAACGAAAAATATGTTGTCACCGCTTGACAGTGACATCACTTTTTTCATATAATGGCTACATGATAAAGAAAACGGAGAAAATTATGAGTGTTCAAACTATCAAACAAGAAATGATGAAAATGACCCAATCTGAGTTGAGTCACATTATTCAGTTAGCACAACAAATCAAGCAGATATCTGCTACTGCGACTTTTTCGGTTGGACAGGAAGTTTTTGTGGTTCAAAAAACCAAAAAGACGCCTGGAATCATCGAAAAGATGAATCCCAAAAAGGCAGTCGTTAGGATGAACTACGGTTCTAGGGGAGTTGTCCCTGTTTCGGTTCCTTATTCAATGATGGAGGCAGCGTAATGACTAAATTATCCGCTTTGGTTGAAGAAGTAAACCAAGAACAAGAATTGCTTCAATTGTGTGAGAAGTTATGTGATGACCTTCTCACGGAACATAAAAAACAGTTTCCAACTTTGACTGAATATTCCTACTATTACAAAGTATCTAGGAAGTACATCAAGGTAATTCAGAACTGTGGTAATCAACAATCGGTTTGGGGGTTCATCAATAAGTCAAAATGGACTAAACCAAATGGTGTTACCTTTGAGTGTGGTGACGTACTCAAGTCTGCTGGTTGGGCAACCCCAGCACTGAATCAGGCGAGAGGCAATCTGTTTGACGGTTACACTATCACGGGGATGAGAAAATATGGCCCCGACTACTTAATTTAACGGAGACTACTATGGCGAACTTACTAATTCAAACCCAATACTGCGAGAACTATGCTGCTCATGATGAAGATTATGTGCATGGTGTTTCAGCCCCACATTGGAAGTACAAAGGTGGTTCGTCATATGTTATTGCCGTGGAGTCTTTTGACGTTGATGGTCTTCAAGACCTTATCGAAGAGACTTCATTTTTACATACTTTCCGCAACGAAGCAGCTGAGGAATATGTCCTTGGTTGGGAAGTTGTATCCGACTCTGAACTTGCTAGCAAGATTGAACCATGGGAATCCCCATACATTCTCGCTAAGAATGAGGCGGGTCTGTGGACTTCTAAGAAAGTCACCGAAAATGGTGATTACGGTTATCTGAGAAGTGAGATAGTCTCTAGGGTTCAAGTTTGGACATATGAAGCAGGCAAAACTGTAGACCAGTATCATGTTGAGTATGTCATGCAAGATGGAACCACAATCGTGGGTGATGAATCTCTTTCTAACTACCTTAAGGCGGTTGCATAATGGCACTAACTTATTTAAAAGAAATTACGGATTGGAGTGATTGCGGTTGTAACATTCCAAACCACACTTACATTTTCAATGAGAAAAAACAAAATGTAGGATATATTAAAACGGGAACACGGAAACAAATTTTCTACGGAAAACCTTCCAAGTTGTTCAGCAAATCTAGGCGCAAATTCGTCCAGTTGAAAAAAACAGAATCTGATTATGATTAAACCACAAACAGAAAACATTTTGCAAGACCTCGATGGAGTTCAGCAAATCTATAATTTCCCTAATGGTTATGGTGCTTCCGTTGTGAAGCACAAGATGAGTTATGGGGGTAAAGATGATTTATGGGAATTAGCGGTTATCAAGGGTGAAGATTTATGTTATACTACTCCTTTAACAAGTGACGTTCTTGGTTGGTTAACTGATGAAGATGTTCAACGTGCACTTAAGGAGATTGCTAAACTATGAATTTATTTTACTTACACGAAGACCCAGTCAAATCGGCATCGATGCATGTGGATAAACATGCCGTCAAAATGGTCATTGAGTATGCTCAGATGTTATCGACTGCTCACCGTATCTTAGATGGTAAACAATATATCGATGCATCCAGTGGACGTAGAATCAAACGATGGGCGCTTGAAGGTGAAATGGAAGGTATGCTGTACAAAGCATCGCATATCAATCACCCTTCAACACAATGGGTTCGTGGTAATGCTATACAGTATCAATATGCTTACGATATGTTTGTTGCATTGTGTGATGAGTACACGTACCGTTATGGACGTACTCATTTGACCGATGAGAAACTCAGAGGTTTATTGAATCAACTACCAAATAACATTTCATTGGGTCAATGGTCTGAACCACCCCAGTGTATGCCTGATGATGTAAAAGTCGAAGGCAACTCCTTAAATGCATACCATAAATACTATGCTAAGTACAAGAAAGACTTTGCAGTTTGGACTAAACGAGAAGTCCCCACATTTATGGAACAATATGCCTAACTACGATTTTTATAATTCTAAAACAGATGAAGTCGAAGAGCACTTCATGTCATTCACCAAGTTAGATGAGTTCAAAGAACAGAACCCGCATCTACAACAACGTATCCTAGGAGCACCAATGACAGTTGGTGGTGTAGGTGACCGAGTTAAAACCGATGATGGGTTTAAAGAAGTATTGTCTAACGTGGGTAAAGCATATCCAGGCAGTACGGTTGATAAACGTTATAATGGGGTTGGCGTAAAGGAATCTCAAACACGTGCGATTATCAAAAAGCATATTGACTTACAGTCAAAAAAGAAGTAGAATAGAGAGTATATGATGATTAAAGTGAGAACAAATCCCTACGACATTTCTGAACTAGAAATGTTTGACCTTGATACTGTACAGGAAAACGGTCAACGTTTCTACTGTGATAAAAAAGGAATCAAGTACCCCAGCGTAACAACTGTTGTTGGTTTGGAATCACGTAAACATATTCAAGCGTGGAAAAAAAGAATTGGTGAAGAGAAAGCAAACAAAATCACTAAAGCTGCTACAGACCGTGGAACTAAAATCCACCAACATGTAGAAGATTATCTACGTAAAGAAAAAGAGTTCATTGAATTTGACAACCTTATCCATGAAGGAATGTTTAAAAGCATTCGCCCAGTTTTGGATGAGATAACCCCGCTTGCTCTAGAAGCACCGATGTATTCCGATACATTAAAGATGGCGGGAAGAGTTGACTGCATTGGAATACTAGACGATACGCTTTGTGTAATTGACTTCAAAACTTCTGGCAAGTTTAAAGAAGATTATATGGCTCGTCCATGGTTCTTACAAATGACTGCTTATGCAATCATGGTTGAAGAACTTACAGGTAACAAGATAGAGGAGTTGGTGGCATTAGTCATGGTTGAAAATGGACAATACCAACTCTTTTCCGCTAACCATGAGGACTACATTGATGACCTGTGCAAGGTGCGTGCTCAATATAAAAACATTTACGGAATATGATAACTAAAAAAGAATTTACAGAACAGGTAGAAGTTCTACTTAATCGTGGTGCTAGTGTTATGGATGCTATTATTAAAGTATGCGAGAATAACAAAATAGAACCCGAATCAACCAAGAGACTTTTGAGTGACCCATTGAAGATTAGATTGGAAGCGGAAGCAAAGAAGTTAAACATGGTCAATAGAGGTGCGAATTCACAAGCATCGTTGACTACATTTTTTAAGTGAGGTAATTATGGAAAATGGTGATATCGTCACGGTAGTGACACTGAGTGGTGAGTACGTTGGAAAACTCACTGAAATGGATACAAGTGCTGGAGTAGTAACTATCAAAGAACCTAGGATGATTGTACAATCGCCTGATGGTCAGATGGGGTTTGCTCGTGGGATTGCCGTAACAGGTGTTGAGAATCCCGATGACTGTACGTTTATGAGTGTTGTCTTTGCGACTCCAACGAATGACCAAGTACGTTCAGCATATCAAGAAGCAACGTCTTCAATTATTGCACCACCCTCTGCCCCAAAATTAGTCAAATAGATGACATCAAGGGAAGGATTTGATGCTTATCAGTTATACCTTGGAATTAAACTACACTTTCATTCCAAGGACTATGACTTTGTAAAATACAACGGTGTTGTAAAAGCAGAACTACCATCCTTTCTAAAACGTAAAGACAAATTTCATTTTGGAAAACTTTCACGTACCTATAAACACGAACTTAAGGATTTCTTCGTAGCGAACCTATCTCAAAAAGATTATTGGGTAGGTGACCTACTAGACAAGGAAGCGGATAAACGGTTCAAAGACTGGAAGAAAAACAAACAGAAATTGTCTTACCTTTTTGAGACAGAAGTAGGCACGCTTTTAAAACATTACAAAATTGATACGGTACTAAGGGTTGATAAGGGACAACATCCACGTTTACTAAAGTCCTTTCTAAGTAAACAAATAAGTTTACCTACCATTTGTATTATGGATGCTATCATAGGATTCACTGCAGATTGGGAACGGTTGATAACGGAGAAGGTCTTGTATCCCGATGTACATAACCAAATCAGAAAGTACAAAGCATTCATAAACTATGACCATGCCCAGTACAAAAAGATATTAATAGAACTATGCTCACAATAGTAGGTAACGGAACAGAACGGGAGATACCCCAAACAAGATGGTGGGGTTGTAATGCGGTTTATCGTAACAGAGTTAAACATGCACGACCCGAACTTTTGTTTGCCGTAGACATACCTGTACAGACAGAGATAGTTGAAAGTGGTTACGCTGATACAAACAAGTTGGTGGTAGGTAATTGGGATGTTATGCCCATTAGTATATTGGAATCATTAAAGATGGGTTTCGGACATACTAAAATTATCGAGTCCGTCCGCCAGAATGATGAGTATCTAGTAATACAGGGGGATGAAGTTGAGACTACTTTTCTTGGCTTAAGCAGCCCCCAAATGAAGAACATTATTATGTATAATTATCCCGAACTCAAGAACCTCTTTTGTGGAATGAGTGCACTAGGATATGCTATGCTTAATGGTGAGAAGGAAATCACATTGACAGGATTCAATGCATTGGAGTCTGAAAATTACTCTAATAAATATGAAGGTACTTTAAATTACGGACATAAATACAATAGTGAAAGCAGAGTCTTAAGTGCTCAGCGTTCACAGTTTATTGCTCTACTTGAACGATTCAAAGATGTAGAGGTTTTTATCAAAAACCCTCTTACAAATATCGTAAAGGTAGAGTATAATAAACTATATTACTATGAAAGTAGTGAAAGGTGGATTCTAGGCGAAGGTCTTGAGTCCGATACAATGCGATAAGATGCGATATAATTGTTAATAAAATAGGAGAATACAATGTCAAATTCATCATTAGATAAACTACGAGCAGCGATGGAATCTGCTTCAGGCCCAGCACAGGGTGAAAAAAAATCCTACAATGACGATACGATGTGGAAACCCGAACTTGATAAAACAGGTAATGGTTTCGCAGTAGTTCGTTTCCTTCCAACTCCCGAAGGCGAAGAAATGCCATGGGTCAGTTATTTTGACCACGGATTTCAAGGCCCAGGCGGTTGGTATATTGAGAAGTCTCTAACGACTCTTAATAAACAAGACCCCGTCAGTGAATACAACTCTCAGTTGTGGAATACTGGAATCGAAGCAAACAAAGAGATTGCACGTAAACAGAAGCGTAGACTTCATTACATGTCAAATGTCTATGTTGTTTCAGACCCGAAGAACCCCGATAACGAAGGCAAAGTTTTCAAATACCGTTACGGTAAGAAAATCTTTGAAGCTCTTAAGGAAGCAATCTCACCAGCATTTGAAGATGAGAAAGCAATCAATCCTTTCGACTTGAGAGGCGAAGGCGCTAACTTCAAGATTAAGATTAGGAAAGTAGATGGCTACTGGAACTATGACAAATCTGAGTTTAGTGACCCAGCACCTTTGTTTGAAGATGAAGATAAACTAAATGAAGTTGTTGCTTCTATGCATAGTTTATCGGACGTTATCTCGCCTAGTGAGTTCAAGTCTTATGATGAACTGAAGGAAAAGTTCAATCGTGTTCTAGGACTAACTGGTGCGACAGCAACCTCAACAGCAGAAAGCGTTGCAGAAGATATGGAAGAAGTGCCATGGTCTGACGTAAACAAGGAACCTGTTGCTGAGGCTCCAGTAATCCAATCAGCATCCGATGATGACTCAGAAGACGCTATGGATTACTTTAAGAAACTTGCCTCTGACTCGTAATCGTCAGTTGTAAGCTTCGGGGGGTGGTGACTATATTATGTTTACCAAGTGAGTGCACCACCCAGTTAGAACTAAGACCGTGGATAAAAATCTGAGGGGGTACTTAGTTAGGGAAAGGCAGACAGCTAAAATAGGAGCGGGTTTGTCGGTAAGGAGCGGGTAGCAGTAATGCGTGGGGCGACTTTACACCTTTTACAAATTTTTTACATTATAAATAAACATTATGCCACAAGTAACACCAAAACACGATAAGAAAAGGAATAAGACAGAATCCTTTGACCAACTACTCAGACGTTTCAAGAAATCGTGTGAACGGGCAGGTATTGTCCAAGAGGTTAGAGATAGAGAGTATTATCAGAAACCTAATCAGAAACGTCATGAAGCAAATCAAAAACGCAAGAGACGTAACTATCTTGATAAACTAAAAGCAGAACAACAACATGTTCGTGCAAAACTAGCTAGTCGTTGGATTACGTAATGTCATGTCTACTAAAAGAATACCACAGAAACCTAAGACTAGGACTTTCAAAGAACTGTTTGTAAAAGACACTCCATACGGTCACAAAGTTCAGAGAGACCGAACCAAGTATAATCGAAATAAGTTTAAGCGGGAACAGCTGCTAGACGGGAACCAGTAGGGTCTGTATCTCTAGGTGTTGGGTTTGTACCTCTCACATTAGTATTAGACGCATTCGTTGTTGGCGCATTGATTGTGGTTACTGCTACTTGTTGCGATGCTTGTCTTTCACCGTCTCTAACTCCTTGAGTTGCATCTGCGACATCACCAGCACTTGCACCTGCTCTATTTAAGTAGTTTTGTCTAGCCAAATCAGCAGCGTTCATCTCGCCTCTCTCTCTCCCACCGAATCTATCGATGCCCCCATCATCATACAGGCCTGCACGACCTTGTTCTGCCGCTACCGTTTCTGCAGTGAACTGTCCCAAGCCATTCCTGCTGTTCGCAGTCATCTTCTCAAAAAGTTCATCCTGCCTTGCTGATTCTTCGTCTGAAAGGGCTTCACCATCTCCTAAGAGTCTTTTAGTAAGTGCGTCATACTCTCGTCTTTCGGGGTCAAAGAAGTTTTGTTTGTCTGCTGTTCTTTGGTCTACGTCTTTTTGGCGGAAAAGAACATTATCCTCAGCTTTTTTAATTTGGTCTGTATAATCAAGCGTACTCCATTCAGGCTTCTCTTCCTGTTTCTTTTTCAGTTCTGCTAATTTTGCTTCTGCTTTCTTTAATGATTCCTCTCTACGAGCAATTTGTTCATCGAATCTTGCACCCCGTTCTTCATCCGACATTGCATTAATATCCGCCATGTAATCCATGGATTCCTGCTTTATGTCTTCGTCAGCATATTTCATGTCATTAGCTTTAGCAGGGTCAGCACCATTAGTCATAGCTTCAACCTTTTCGTTGGGTTCTTCACCATCGATTAACCAACCTAAACCAAATGACTCTGCTTTCTTTTTTAACCATGCTTTGATATCAAAACCAAAGACATTTTTAAAGAAGTCACCTATTGCTTTGAAAGGTGTCAACATCAAATCCCATAATCCACCAAGGACATCTTTAACACCTTGGAACATTCTATCGAAGTCCCCAGTAAAGAGACCAGCGAAGAATTCATAAAATCCACCAAAGATATCTCCAATTGTTGATATGATATCCATGAAGTAATCTACCACTGTATCGACAGCGGCTCTAAATCCTTCTGATTCTTTGTATAGATACATTGCACCAGCTACCAGTGCGAGTGCAACAAGACCAATCAATAATGCTGGGACTGAAAGTCCTAATGCAGCTGCTAACAATGATACACCAGTTGCAACCATAGCTGCAGCTGAAGAAAGCAATCCTTTTATCATTAACCCAGCAGATATTGCAAACTTTTTCCCTTGTTTAAGAAATTGTTTACCTGATGCCATTAAATTAGTTGCCATTACCTTAGCACCTTCACGTGCTTTGGCTAAACCATTAGAAATATTTTCACCCATGTTCTGAATACCACCAACGATATCACCGAATACATCTGTGTTTTTGCCTCTAGTAAATAATGTACCGATAGCATTTACATTTTCAACCATAGAGTCAAACGCACCCATGAGGTCAATACCAGTAAGTTTTTTGAATGCACCTGACATGTTTTCCATGTATTCCATGCTTTCTTTTTGCATCTCTTCGAGAGCTTTGTCTAACTGGTCTTGGTATTCCTTTCTGTTTTCTTTTTCACGTTCAATATTTTCATCAAATGATTTGGTTTGTTGGGCGGTCTTTTCAGCTAGAGTTTTTTCTGCTTCCTCTCTCGCTGTTCGTAGTTTTTCTAAAGCTGCACCTGTGACTTGTTTTCCTCTTGTCGCAGCTTCCAGTTCAGCGGCTTCCGCCTTCTCAAACGCTACACGTGCTTTGTAAAGAACATTACCTTTCTTGTTGGCAGTTTCTAATCTTTCTGCACGTTTTTGTTCAAGTGAATTTATCTTATCGTTTACTTTTTTAAACTCACCAAAATCGATACCAGCTATCTCACCCTCACCTTCCTTAAGACCTTGTGCTACTTCTTCTAAAGTATTCTTAAGTTTGTTTGCCGTGAGAGCACCAGCAAAAGAATCTCTTGTAGAATTTCTAAAGTTAGCTGCTGTTACAGCAAACTCTTTATTGGATTCTGCAAGAGTATCTACAACTTTTTTAAATGCGGGTTTAAGAGTCTTTGAGGCCTCTTCTAACTGCTTATCGATTTCGTTTGCCATTGGTTATTTGTTTCCGCCTTGGCCGTTGATTTTGTCTTTAGCTGTCCCAGCATACAGACCAAACCAAGCTGCACCAGCACCAACTACGATACTGATAAGTCCCGATTGTTCCATGGTGGGGGCATCAAGTTCCATGAACCACATAGTACAGTAGTACAATAAGAATATGTAAACACTTAAAAATGCTCTTGGGAATATTCTCCATGAATCAACCATGTTGGATAGGTATATCCAACGTTGCCACGGATTTTCGGGTTCTTGTTCTGTTTTTAATTGTAGAATTTCAGCTTTAAGTGCTGAGTTTTCTGTTACGAGTTCCATGAACTTACTGAGGTCAATCTCTACCTCATTACGACTCATGTCACCACTAAATTTTTCGTCTGCCATGTCTATCTCCTTTGTGATTTATATTTGGCTTGTTCATTTTTTTGCCTTTCCTGTTCATCTTTTAGGAATTGCATTAATAACATAATATAAATCTCCCTTTCCCATGGCATCATATTTTCAAGTTCTCCCAAACTATAATTATGATGTTGCATCAACTGAAAGTTCGTATTGTAATAATTCAATACACTCTCATGAGAAAGGCATATCAAAAAAAACTTTGTAGGCCCTCCATGGTTCTACTTTGTTCTTTTCCACATGAGCAGGTGAAGTCAACGTCCATATAAACTTTAGGCATGTCATCAAAATAAGCACCTAATTGTTCCATTTGTGGAAATGTTAAACTATCCACAAACTCATTGAGTTCTTTTTTCGATACATCATCTGTATCATATACATTTTCTTCATCGAAAATTTCAGTGATACATTGCTTCAACATTTCAAAGGGTTGTTGGTCGGCAGGCATTTTATTTACCTGTTCCATAAGTCCCCAATCGGGATACCTTAACACAACACCCAAGTTGTCGTTTATCATAACTTTAGGTTCAACACCTTTTGACTTAGTTACTTGAACTTCGTCAAGGTTTATTGTAACCTCTCCACTTCCTTTACAGTCATTGTCCTTACAAGGCAGATTAAGTTTAACAGTTTCACCAACTGATACTGCTCTAATTTTAATGAACAGATATTCAATATCAAACATAGGAAGTTTTTCAACGTCCAACCATTCGTTTTCATCGTATGATGTTACTGCCTTAATCATTTGCTTTATAGAAGCAAGTGACCGACTTTGGTCTTCACCCTCTTTCGCAATTACTAAAACTTTTTGTTCCTTAACAAGAAACGGTCTGAATGTTACTTCACGGCCGTCACTTGGTAGTACACATTTATAAGTTGGTGCACTTTGTATTGGTAATGCCATAATTTATTTCCTCAATTATATAATTAGTTACCATTGCCGAATACGTTATTAATCTTACCAAGATTAGTATCTGCTTTGGTTAACTTTCCAAGAAGTTTATCACCTTTACTACCAAATCTAGAAGCGACTGATAGTCCTTCCATAACAGCATTAAGTGCCCTTCTTCCTTTATTTAGTCCCGATAAAGCTGGTGGTTCTGTATATTCTACTTCCCACCCTCTGTATGCCATTGTACAACTGAACTTCAAAATACTATCGGGAGTATTTGCGTCTAACGCCATTGCGTCAAATGTTTTCGGATAACATTCATATAATTTATACTTCAACGCAGAACCGCCGTCAGTCCTGTACTGAGTTATATCAACCTGTCCAATGTAATCGTTGTAATATGCAAATGTTGGTTGCAACTGACTACCTTCTCCAGCAGTAAATACTAAAGACTGCCATGCTTCGATGATGAGTCTATCAGCGAATGCTTGGTCGCAATTAAAAGTAAATATGGTTTCACCACCATCGTTGACTGCATTGGGCATTTGTCTTTTTTGTCCGTATTCAGACCATGGAGTAGATTCGATTGTTCTTCCTGGCAATGAAGCAGTATCACAACGTAATCCTTCTAACGATAACCCCATTGGGCCAAAGAAGTCTGCTTGGAATCTATTTGCTCTTGCACCAGTATCAAAGTTTGATACAAACCTATCGATACCAGTTCCCTTATCATCCCCACCTAGAAACGTGGAGATACCTTTATTAATTAGGTTTTCTATTGCCATTAAATCTTCCTCATGCTTTCAGCGTATACTGTGTTCGCATTTATATTAAACTTTGTTGTTGGTAACATGGACACCATATCCCAATACTTGGGTTCAACCTCTTTTATGTAACTATCGAAGTAACCATTTAGGTATTGCTTCACGCAAGGTTTTGCCCAACGATATGCACCTACACTTTGCACCATCTTATAGTTGATATCAAATCCACCGTCCTCTACATTAGTGTACAATGCATCTAACAATCTAATACGATATCTTGGTGGTAGGTAATGAAGATTCAAACCCATGAACCCAGTATCATATCTTTTGATAGGAATGCAGAGAGGAAAGTAATCCCAGTAAGGTAACTTTGCCTTAGTCTTTGCATCATAAAAAAACATGTAAAGTTTACCCATTTCAACTCTTGTTGTGGTTGGGCCGACTTCATCTAGCAAAGATTGAGAACGCACTCGTATCTGTCTTAAATTATTACGGAACCAATTCAAACTGTCTTGACTACGTTGACGAAGTTCACTTGGTTTTTCGTTGTTTAAGTCATCCAGTAATTGTCCCATACATCTATTTATGCATTTAGGTCAAATGGTCTTCAGTTAATATGCGAAATTTATAGCGTCTGTCTTTGCAGTAGGATTCTGCTGCTTTGAATTTTGCCTGATTGACCGCATAAGTCTGTGCTTCCATTAAATATCTCTTGGAAACTCTATGCTGTGGTTTAGCAGGCGGTTTGAGTTGTTTCTTAGGTTTGACCTCTATGATTTCCCGTACAGTCTGTCCCGAAGTATTTACATACTTAATGTAAAAGTCGGGGAAGTATCTGTGTCTTCTTTTATCAAGAGGGGAAATGTAAGGTATAACGATTTCTTCAGACCCCCATTCAATGATATTGGGGTTTGAATCAGCGTAAACCATGAATCTACGCTCCCAAAGAGAACGATAGTATATTTTAGTAGGGTCACCTTTGTATTTTTTATAGTTTTTAGGTTTGAACTTGCCACTGTAAGACATAAATAGATATAACACCAATATAATTAATAACGAAGGTATTTATGGGTTTAAGCAAATTACTAGACAAGGTCAATCAAGCAAAGTCCGCTGTCTCCTCTGCCAAGGGTATTCAAAGTAAACTAAAGAATATTAATAAGACATCTATCCTTGACCAATTAGGGGAACAGGCAGAAGAAGCAAAAAGAACTTTGGAAAAAAGACGGTCTTCGTTAGAAAAAAACTTAGATGCAAGAAACCAAGCAAAGGGTCTTGCTAAAAAAACTCCTTCAAGCGGGTCAAGAGACTTACAGTATCCACTATATGACCAACTAGATAACTACATTATTTTCAGAACACGTGCTCGTGAGGCAAGAGAAGGTGCAAATGCAGCTAACCTATTATCTAAAGAAGATATAGAAATAGCAATGTACGTTAAACCCGAACATTTAGCAAGTAACTTCACCGTTAACTATAAGACTCAAGGTTTTGGTACAGGTATCCGTGGACTTGCA